>Ga0123339_10000438_pt1 | contig 33073 bp, 34 predicted proteins | sample lystaG_FD_89956 | JGI IMG/M metagenome (GOLD analysis project Ga0123339, IMG submission 89956) | Glacier valley bacterial and archeal communities from Borup Fiord, Nunavut, Canada, to study Microbial Dark Matter (Phase II) -... | ecosystem: Environmental > Aquatic > Freshwater > Ice > Glacier ...
AAGCAGGCGCTCCACGAAAACATCCGGGGCAAGCAGGCGGATGTGGTCGCCGTTGATCGACTCGGCCTTCTTCACGTCGAAGCGGGCCGGGTTGGGATTCACATCGACGATGTCGAACGCGGCGACCATCTCATCCCCGGTGAACACGTCGCGGTCGTGGCTGAGCGACCAGCCCAGCAGCGAGAGGTAATTGAGCAGACCCTCGGGGATGAACCCGCGCTCGCGATGGTGGAAGAGATTGGATTCGGGGTCGCGCTTGGAGAGCTTCTTATTGCCCTCCCCCATCACGTACGGCATGTGACCGAAGCGCGGGATGGCAGTGGCCACTCCGATCTCGATCAGCGCGTGGTACAGCGCGATCTGCCGTGGGGTAGACGACAGAAGGTCCTCCCCGCGCAGCACATGCGTGATTCCCATGAGCGCATCATCCACCGGGTTCACGAAGGTATAGAGCGGCGCACCATTGGGGCGCACGACCACGAAGTCGACGAAGGATCCGGCCGGGAACGTGATCTCCCCGCGCACGAGGTCGTCGAACGAGAGGTCGGTGTCTGGCACGCGCAGGCGCAGGGCGGGGATGCGCCCCTCGGCCCGATGGGCGGCCTTCGCCTCCTCGCTGAGATCGCGTTCGAAATTGTCGTAGCCCTGCTTCGGATCACGCCCGTTCTGGATGTTACGGGCCTCGATCTCCTCCGCCGTGGCGTAGCTCTCATAGAGATGTCCGCTCGCCCGAAGCTGCTCAATCACCCCAGCGTAGATCTCGCCGCGCTGGGACTGTCGGTAGGGCTCGTGCGGTCCACCGACACCGACACCCTCATCCCAGTCGATCTTCAACCAGCTGAGTGCGTCGAGCAACTGGAGATAGCTGTCCTCGCTGTCACGCGCGGCGTCGGTGTCTTCGATTCGAAAGATCATCCGTCCGCCGGTGTGCCGAGCGTAAGCCCAGTTGAAAAGGGCAGTGCGAACGAGTCCGACGTGCGGGGTTCCGGTGGGCGAGGGGCAGAAACGGACGCGGACGTCGGCGCCAGTGGCTGTGCTGAAAGAAGGTGACATGACACCGCAATTCTACCGGGGAGCAGTTTTAAGTGCGCCCGGCACCTCGCACCTCGCACCCATGCCACCGCGCCTGCCACCTGGCCCCTCGCACCCGGCCGCCCGCGCCGTGCTCCGCCTGCGAACGAACATGCGCCCGTTTGTCAGCCATGCGGCAATTCATTTGGCGGCATGGCTGACGAAACGGCGCATGGTGCGCTGGAACGCTGGTTGGCCGTGACGAAATCAGGCCTGGGCGCGGAACCACCCGCGACGACTCAGGATGATTCCGATCACGATCGAGGCGAGAGCCGGTCCCGCGATTGCACCGAGTACGAGCGCATGCCACCAGGCAACGCCCGATCCGCCGATCAAGAAACAGAAGAAAAGCGCAATGCCGACCGCGGGCGGCACGATCGTTGCGGCGAGCTTCTCGCGGCGAGTCCACAGTGGCGACGCCCACAGCAGCATGATCCCCGCGACCCAACCGGCCAGTGGCACCAGGAGCCCTCCGAATTCGAGAAGCAGCGCTGTCACGATGACATACCAGCGCTGCTCGGATGCCCGGGGTAGTGCAAGCTTCGGGGCCGACGACTTTGGCGCCGACATCTTCGGGGCGGCACCGGCGCGGGCCTCGGCGGCGATGAATGCGGGGTCGCCGAGGGATTCGATGCGGGAGCCCGCAGCCGCGGCATCCAGCCCCTCCAGCTCTTCGGCGATACCCGCCATGATGCCCTGCCGCACGTCGTCGGGTACGCCAGCCAAGGTGCGGTTAAGCTCGCCGAGGTAGCTGCGGACGACCTGCGGGGTGCTGGCTTTGGTCATGGGATGTCCTCTCCGACGAGCTCGTTGACGGTGCGGGCGAAAGGGCCCCATTGCTCACGGAAGATCGTGAGCTGGCGGTGTCCAGTTTCGGTGACGCGATAATAGCGACGGGACGGTCCGGCATCCGATTGTCGATCAAAACTGCTGACGAGGCCTTGGGTTCGCAGTCGGCTGAGAATCGGGTAGAGCGTTCCGATGCTCGCGATCAGGCCGCGCGAAACGAGAGCCTCCGAGAGCTGCCAGCCGTAGGTCGGTTCAGAGGCCAGCTGCCCGAGCACACAGTATTCGACCACTCCTTTGCGAAGTTGCGCTCCTACATCCGTTGTCATGCATCACACGATAGTATGTCTCGCACGATAGCACAATGCGCGGGTCCGCGATCCCCCGCAGCCGACCGCGCCGTCCTAAGTCAGCCATGCGGCCGAACAAAAGCCCGCACGGCTGACAAACGAGCGTGCGGTAGGCCGGATGCTGGATTTGGCCGCGATCCCGCGTGCACAGCCGTCAGGAGAGGTACATGGCGGCCAATGCGAGGCCGAGGATGGCGATCCACGACACGAGCCCCGCGCCGATCGCCCGCACGCCGGACCGGGCGAGCTGCTCGAGACGCAACGAGGCACCGATGCCGAACAGGGCACTCGCCAGAAGTGCCGACTGCACAACGTCGGCAATCGACAGCAGGGTACTCGGGAGCGGCACAAACGAACGAAGGAGCACCGCCGCCACGAATCCGACGATGAACAATGGCACGATCGCAGGCCTGGCCTCGGATGCGTCGATCATCGAGTCGCGCCGGCGGGTCTGGATCGACGCGATCGCGACCACTGGCGCGAGCATCAATACCCGCGTGAGTTTGACGACGACGGCGACCGCGAGGGCTGCAGCACCAGCGGTCTGGGCCGTTGCGACGACCTGTCCGACGTCATGCACGCTTGCGCCAACCCAGTGCCCGAACTGACGGTTATCAAGGCCGAGCAGCTCGGCGAGAGCGGGCAGAACGACGATCGCAAGCGTGCCATAGAGCGTGACGAGGGTGACGGGTGTGCCGGTGTCTTCCTCGCGGGAGCGGCGTGCGGCCGCCATGGCGCCGACAGCCGAGACGCCACAGATGGAAAACCCCGCCGCCATCAGCACCGCCTGGTCGCCCTCGAGCCGGAACAGTCGGCCGACGAGCCAGGTAATGACGAAGCTCATGGTGACTAGAAGCACGATAGCGAGGATGGCGACCCAGCCGAGCCGCGCGATGTCACCGAGGCTGAGCTTGAGCCCGAGCACCACGATACCGATTCTCAGAAGTCGGCGGGCCGCTAGCGTGAGACCCGGCTTGAGCGGTCCGTCGAGGCTCCCACGGAAGGTCGGGATGATCGCACTGAGCACCCCGAGGATGAGCGTCGCGGTGAGCCAGGGGAGGCCGGGTAACAACAGGTGCACGCCATAACCGGCGGCCGCGCCGATCGCGGCGAGGGCAAGACCGGGAAGCGTGATCCTCACATCCGATTCTTCGCGGGGTTGCTCAGCGTGCCGATTCCTTCGATCGTGATATCAATGACTTGCCCGTCGAGAAACCCTCCGGGGCCTGCCGGCGTACCGGTCATGATGACGTCGCCGGGCAGAAGAGTCCAGACATCCGAAACGTATTCGATGATCTCGGGGATTTTGTGCAGCATGTCCCGGGTGTTGCCGTTGCGGCGAGGTTCGCCGTCGACAAAGGTTTGGATCTCGAGGTTGGACCAATCTAGCTCGGTCTCGATCACCGGGCCGAGCGGCGCAAAGGTGTCGTATCCCTTCGCGCGAGCCCACTGCCCGTCTGCGAACATCTGGTCCCGCGCCGATACGTCGTTGCCGATCGTGTATCCGAAGATCACCTCGGCATAGTCGGCGGCCTTCACGCGCTTGGCAATTTTACCGATGACGATCACCAGCTCGCCCTCGTGCACGATGCGTCCCTCGACCGGCGGCATCTGGATCGTGTCGCCCGGGCCGACCACGGCCGTGTTCGGCTTGAGGAAGATCAGGGGCGCCTCCGGGCTCGCCGCGTCGTTCCTGAGCTCGTCGCGATGCGCAGCGTAATTGAGTCCGATGCAGACCACCTTCGAGCGCGGGATGACCGGGGCAAGCAACTTCACGTCGGTGATGGCGACGCGCTCCCCGGTGGTTCCGAAACCGCTGAACATCGGATCGCCGGTGAGTACGACATAGTCATCGCCATCGAGAATGCCATACCGGGGATCGCCACCCTCGACCGAGAATCGGGCGATCTTCACTGTGCTGTTGGCCCGGTACCGTCGGGAGACGCAGTGCGATCGAGCCGCGTCATCCAGCCGTGGCGGTCGACGACCGTGCCGTACTGGATACCGGTGAGCTCTTCGCGGAGCGACAGCGCAAGCGCACTGCTCTCGTGCACGATCTCGAAGCCGTCGGCCTTGAGAAGTCCAATCGGCGCGACGACCGCGGCTGTGCCGCACGCAAAGGCCTCGACGATTTCCCCGGATGCAACGCCCTCCCGCCATTCGTCGATGGTCACGCGGCGCCGCTCGACGGTGTGGCCACGATCCTCGGCGAGCTGCAGGATCGAGTCGCGGGTGATTCCCTCGAGGATGCTGTCGGACACTGGCGTGACCAGGGTGCCGTCCTTCTTCACCAGCACGATGTTCATGCCCCCGAGTTCCTCAAGATACTTCCCCTCCTCGGAGTCGAGAAATAGCACCTGGGCGCAACCCTGCTCGTAGGCCTCGGCCTGGGCGATCAACGACGACGCATAGTTTCCGCCGGTCTTGGCAGCACCGGTGCCACCCCTGCCCGCTCTCGAATAGGTGGTCGACAGCCAAATCGAAACGGGTGCGAGACCACCCGTGAAGTAGGCCCCGGCCGGACTGGCAATCAGGTAGAAGTTCACTTTCTCAGCGGGGCGCACGCCGAGGAACGCCTCCTTGGCAAACATGAAGGGGCGCAGATACAGGCTCGTGTCTGGTGCGGTTGGCACCCACACTGCATCCGCGGCGATGATCTCTCGCAGCGAGTCGAGGAAGTACTCGGTGGGAAGCTCTGGCAGCGCCATGCGCCGGGCCGACCGTTGCATGCGCGCGGCATTCGCCTCGGGACGGAAGCACCAGATGGAGCCATCAGCGTGCCGGAAGGCCTTGAGCCCCTCGAAGATCTCTTGACCGTAATGCAGAACAGCCGCGGCCGGGTCGAGCTCGATCGGGCCGTAGGGCTGCACCCGCGGGCGGTGCCAGCCTCCTCGGGCCGACCAGCAGATGTCGACCATGTGGTCGGTGAAGTACTTTCCGAAACCTGGGTCGGCCAGGATTTCCGTGCGCTCGAGTTCGGCGAGGGCTTCAGGGTTGAGTCGGCGGGTGAAGTTGAGTGTGGCCGGAGCCAGCAGATTTTTCATGGTGTCCCTAATTACTGCGGAGGCTTACATTACTGCGGAGGCTTACAGTGAGCGCGAGGAGCGAGCGGATGGTCTCGCCGACCTGCGCGGTGCTTCGGGCGGCGGCCCCACGCGAGGCGAGATCGGCAGTAACGGCCGCGGTGACCTGCGCGGCGGCATCCGCGAGCTCGAGATGATCGAGCAGAAGGGCCACCGACAGGATGGCCGCGGTCGGGTCGGCCTTCTGTTGTCCGGCAATGTCCGGCGCCGAGCCGTGCACCGGCTCGAACATCGACGGAAACGTGCCGTCAGGGTTGATGTTGCCCGATGCGGCAAGTCCGATACCGCCGCTGATCGCCGCCGCTAGATCGGTGAGAATGTCGCCAAAGAGATTGTCCGTGACGATGACGTCAAATCTGGCCGGGTCGGTGACCAGGAAGATCGTTGCAGCATCCACGTGCAGGTAGTCCACGTCGACGTCGGGGAAATCGAGGGCCACCCGGTCGACCGTGCGCTGCCAGAGACTGCCCGCGTGCGTAAGCACATTGGTCTTGTGCACGAGGGTCAGTTTCTGGCGCGGGCGGGCGGATGCGGCGGTGAACCCGTACCGCACCAGCCGTTCGACACCGAAGGCGGTGTTCACTGAGATCTCGTTCGCTACCTCCTGCGGGGTGTCAATGCGGATGGCGCCGCCGTTTCCCACATAGGGACCCTCCGTGCCCTCACGCACCACAACAAAGTCGACGACTCCCGGGTGTGACAGTGGCGAGACGACACCGGCAAGGAGTCGCGTCGGGCGCAGGTTTACATAGTGGTCGAGGGCGAAACGGAGCCGCAGCAGAAGGCCACGCTCGATCAGGCCCCCTGCAAGACGAGGGTCCGATGGATCTCCGCCGACGGCCCCGAGCAGGATGGCGTCATGTCTCTTGAGTGCGTCGAGTCCTGCATCGCTCAGAATTTCGCCCGTGGCCAGATAGTGCGAAGCACCGAAAGGGAAATGGGTGGTCGTCAATTCGACGTCAGCCGGCATCACCGCTTCGAGCACTTTCAGTGCTTCGCCGATGACCTCAGGCCCGATTCCGTCACCGGGGATGAGCGCTAGTGCGATGGTGCGAGGCATGTGGTGACTCCGGGGTGCTAACGAGATGGTGATTGGTCAAGCGAAGCGGCGATTGCGCCTGCTTTCCGGTTCCCAGCGTACCGGCAGGAGATTGTCGAAAGACGTACCCCCCTTTCAGGGGGCAGACGGCTACCATTGTTAGTGGAGACTGGTGACGTGTGTCAACTGTTGGCCCACGTTCTTACCACCAAGGCAGCACTGGAAGGACTCATCATGGGTATCGGCACAGGCATTTTTCTTTTTGTCGTCGGCGCAATCATTTCTTTTGCCCTCAGCCTCACTGTTCCGGGGGTGAATCTTCAGCTCGTCGGGTATCTCCTCATGGGAGCTGGCGTGGTCGTTTTTCTGATTTCGATCATCATGGTCACGCGCAAGCGGTCGACGATGTCGACGACCCGTACTGCTGTGGACCCCGCGGGGACCGAGAAGACCACTAGCCAGGAAACTCGGGGCGACGTCATCTAGCCCCCCCTCACAAGCCGACGCGCCCCCTTCCGATTCGGGTTCGGAAGGGGGCCCGTCATCGTTAATGGGCCCGCCGCTGGAGCCCGCCGCCCGCTTGCCCGCTCTGCCGCCCGCGGAGGAACTCAGAAGATTGCCCGCTCAGGCCCCGACGGAGGTCGTCCGGTGGGTGGGCCCAGGTTTCGACGATGCCCCAAGCGGATAAAACGTTCGCGGATCAGGAGTTGCGCACGACACGCCCCTCGTACAGGCCCGGACACGCCAACATCCGCTCGCATCTCCTGATCCGCGAACCGCGAACCGGGAACCGGGATTACCGTGCGCGCCGGGGCACAAGCAGATCAGGACCTGACATCCGCACTGCAGGCGGGAACGCAGGAGGATTCGAGGCGCTCGGGGGAGCCTGCCGGGAACCTCGTCTAGTCGGTGATGTCGATCTCGCATAGGAGGTCGGCGTGGATCGCGACGCGCACGGTCTCCAGCAGTCCGTCGGGTACCGGCGAGTCGACGGTGAGCACACTCAGGGCCTGACCGCCCGCCTCGCGACGGCTGATCTGCATTCCCGCGATGTTGATGCCGGCTTCGCCGAATTCCCTGCCGTACACAGCGACGATGCCGGGACGATCGGTGTAGATCATCACGATGAGGTGCTCGGCCACCGGCACCTCAACGTCGTACCCGTTGATCTCCACGATCTTCTGCGTCTGCTTCGGCCCGGTGAGGGTGCCCGAGACGGAAATCTGGCTGCCGTCGCTGAGTGTGCCCCGGATGGTCAGCAGGTTGCGGTACTCGTCGCTCGCGGCATCGGTCGTCAGGCGAACGGCAATGCCACGCTGCTCGGCAAGGAGGGGCGCGTTCACGTAGCTCACGGACTCGCTCACGATATTGGAGAAAATGCCTTTGAGCGCGGCCAACTTCAACACCTTCACGTCGAACTCTACGATCTCGCCGCGAATCTCCACGTCGACTGTGGTGATCGGGCTCGTCGCGAGTCCGGCAAAAAACTGTCCGAGCTTCTCCATCAGAGGAATGCCCGGGCGTACGGTCGGATCGATCACGCCGCCTGCCACGTTTACGGCGTCGGGCACAAGCTCGCCAGAGAGGGCGAGGCGCACGGATCTGGCGACCGAGACGCCGGCCTTCTCCTGGGCTTCGTCGGTCGAGGCGCCGAGGTGGGGCGTGACGACGATGTTCGGCAGCGCCAGCAGTGGCGAACCGACGGGGGGTTCGTTCACGAAGACGTCGAGGCCGGCGCCGGCGATCGTGCCAGCGGTGAGGGCGCGGTATAGGGCATCCTCGTCGATGAGTCCGCCCCGGGCGACGTTGATGATGTAGGCCGTGTCTTTCATCAGGGCGAACTGGTCGTCGCCGATCATTCCGGTAGTCTCCGGAGTCTTCGGCATGTGGATGGTCACGAAGTCGGACTGGGCGAGCAGGTCTTCGAGGCTCAATAACGTGACGCCGAGTTGTTGTGCTCGCGCGGCCGTGACGTAGGGGTCGTAGGCGACGATACTGGTGCCGAACGCCTGCATCCGGGCGGTAATGAGCGCACCGATGCGGCCGAGGCCGATGATGCCGATCGTCTTTTCAAATAGCTCGACGCCGGTGTATTTCGAGCGCTTCCACTGCCCGGCGGCGAGCGCGCCGTGGGCGGCCGGGATGTGGCGGGCGAGGCTCAGGATGTGTCCAACTGTGAGCTCGGCGGCCGAGATGATGTTCGAGGTCGGCGCATTGACCACCATGACTCCGGCCTCGGTGGCGGCCTTGATGTCCACGTTGTCGAGTCCGACGCCGGCGCGCGCGACGACCTTCAGGTGTTTCGCGGCGGCGATGGCCTCGGCATCCACCTGCGTGGCGGAGCGGATGAGCACGGCGCTCGCCTCGGCAAGCGCCGCAAGCAATGCTGGCCGGTCCGTGCCGTCGACGGTTCGCACGTCGAAGTCGGGACCAAGAGCTTCGACTGTCGCAGGAGAGAGTTCTTCGGCGATCACAACGATCGGCTTTGCCACGAATCGAGTCCTTCGTTTGGAAAAGAGGGGGAAGTCGCGCCGCGACGAGCGCATCGGCCTCTGAACTTTATCCCACCCCTTGCGAATCGCTCCGCCATGTGACGCCAAGCGGCACGATGCGGCTCTGCAAGGATGAACGCATGACCGCCTTCGAGATACTGCAGCTCGTGCTCCGAACAGTGCTGGCGATCGCGTTCGTGGGGATGGGGATCATCCATTTTCGTCCCGGTCCTGCCCGAGGGATGGCCACGATGATCCCGGAATACTTTCTGCGCGGCGGCCTGCTGACCGGCAAGAACCTGGTGCGGTTCACCGGGGTCTGCGAGATCGCCGGGGGCGCCGGACTGCTCCTGCCGGTGACGAGCTTTCTTGCCGGCATCATGCTCGTGGTGTTTCTGGTCGCGGTGTTTCCGGCGAATCATTTCGCGTCGCAGCACCCGGAGCGATTCGGTGCTGCAGCGATACCGTTCTGGCCCCGATACATCGCCCAGCTGATGCTCATCGCCGTGATACTCGTGTCGATCGTGACCGTTCCGCGCTGACGAATGCGCTGACGAATGCGCTGACGAATGCGCTGACTGGTCTTCTGTGTGACGTGCCGAGGGACGTGCTGCGGGCGGACCAGATCAGGCGAGGGCCTCGACCGACAGCGTCATCGCTGCAACAAGGGTCAGCCCGATCGCGAAGAGCAACACTTTCAGGAGTACCGGCTGTCGCCGACCCAGCACAAACGCGAGCGCGAAGGCGACCGGCGCGAGAAGCACGTCGATCACGAGCCAGACCCACGGAGTCGGCACCGGATCGAGCTTCACAACCGCCCGCGCCTGGTTATAGAGATTGATCTGCGAGGTGACCCCGACCACGTTCGAGATCGCCTCGAACAGGTTGTACACGTAGAAGAGTCCAAACGCGATCGCGATGGTGATGCTGAGCCACCCGGATTGACCCGCGCCCTTCACTGAAGCATTTTCATCGTGCTCGGTCTTGCGTCGAGTCTCGGTGGGTTCGGTGTCAGTCATCAGGCTCCCGGTCCAACGATGAATGGCCACGGCGCGAGCAGTACTACTCCGAACAGCAGCCAGAGGATTCGCACACCCGCCCGGCGCTCGCGGGCCAGAACGAGCACCCCGACGAACCAGGCCGCCGGAGCGACGATGGCAAGAATCCCGCGCAGCTGGTACATGAACGCGAAGAACAGGTTTGTGCTCGGCGCGGTAGTGCGCTGCACGGTGATGATCCAGCCCACGATGAAGAGCAGGAAGACGCCACCGAAGACCCCGAGGGTAACGAGAAGCGCCGAACTCATGCCCGGTTCGCCCCGCTCTGTGTCATCGACCGGGTGGTCGACGACAGCAGCATCGACATGGGTCGGGTCGTTCTCGGTGCCCCAACTGAGGGCTTCTTCGTCCGGGTCAACCGCCATAAAAAATCACCCTAACGGTCCCACTGTGCGACGACGCCGCGATCGATGTTGCCAGCGTCGAAATGGACGGCGGACTTGGTGCTCATGGCTGCCAACTTTACGCCGTGAACGTTGTCATCCATCCCCCACATTCGTGCTGTTTACTGAAGACACAATGGATCTCATCGATGTGCAGGACGTGCGGGTACCCGCGACACGAGCGAATCTGCGCGTCGGGGCCGGGGAGAAAGTACTCGCCGGGGGCACCTGGCTTTATTCGGTCAAGGAGACCGGGCTGGTCGGGCTCGTCGACATCACCCAGCTCGGCTGGAAACCGGTGGAGCGCACGGATTCGGCGCTCGTCATCGCGGCGACCTGCACGGTTGCCGAGCTCTCCCGTCTCACCCCCCTGGCGCTGCGAACCGATCCGATTCTCGCGGGAGGCGGCCACGATTCCCCTGCCGATCCGTTTGCACTGTTCTGGCAATGCGCCAACTCCTTTCTCGCCTCGTTCAAAATTTGGAATGTCGCGACCGTCGGCGGCAACATCGCCCTCGCACTGCCCGCCGGCCCGATGATCTCCCTCGCCGTGAGCCTCGACGCGGAAGCGGTGATCTGGATGCCGGAGGGCGGCGAGCGACGGATGCCCGTGGCCGAACTCGTGACCGGGGTGATGCAGACCGCCCTCGAGCCCGGTGAAGTGCTGCGCGAGATCGCGATCCCGCGTGCCTGCCTCGAGTCGCGAACGGGATTTCGCCGGATCGCACTCAACGCCCTCGGCCGCACGGGCACCCTCGTGATCGGGCGCCGGGCGTCAGCCGGAGAGACGGTGTTCACCGTGACCGGAGGCACGACGCATCCGGTGCAGCTGCGGTTCGACGAGTCGCCGTCCGCTTCGCTGCTGGAGGAGCGGGTGCGCGCCATCGATTGTTGGTACGACTACGCCCATGGCTCCTCCGACTGGAGGCTCGCCATGAGTGTGCGCTTCGCAGAACAGCTGAGAGAAGAGTTGGCATGAAATTCTCCGTGAACGGTGCATCCGTCGAGGCGACCCCGGCCGCCGGCCAGGTACTGCAGACGGTGTTGCGCGACCTCGATCACTTCGAGGTGAAGATGGGCTGCGGCAGCGGTGATTGCGGTGCGTGCACCGTGTTGCTCAACGATGAGCCGATCCACTCGTGCATCTACCCAGCACATCGGCTCGAGGGGGCAGCGATCACCACCGTTTCGGGGCTCGGCAGCCCGGAGCATCCTCACGCGCTCCAGCAGTCGTTTGTCGAGGCCGCGGGTTTCCAGTGCGGATTCTGTACCGCGGGACTGATCGTGACCGCATCGACCTTCACCGAGGACGACCACGACGACCTGCCGCGGCTGCTCAAGAGCAACATCTGTCGGTGTACCGGCTACCGGTCGATCCGGGATGCTATTTGCGGCACCTCCAATATCCAGACACCGGCGTCCGGCGAGGCTGCCGGGCAGTCGGTGCGGGCTCCCGCCGGAATGCGGGTCGCGACCGGCGAGGAGGAGTTCACTCTCGATGTGCGCACGACCGGGCTGTTGCATCTCGCGGTGCTGAAGAGCCCTCACGCCCACGCGCGCATCCTCTCCATCGATCCCTCTCGAGCACTCGCCACCGAGGGCGTCCATGCCGTACTCACCCACCGGGACTCCCCGGCCACACTGTTCTCGACCGGCCGGCACGAGATGCGCACCGACGATCCGGATGACACCCTCGTACTCGATCCGGTGCTGCGGTTCATCGGCCAGCGGGTCGCTGCGGTCGTCGCCGACACGATAGCGATCGCCGAGCGCGCTCTCGCCCTCGTCGAGGTGGAGTATGAGGTGCTGCCCGGAGTCTTCGACCCCGAACTGGCGCGGTCCGCCGGCGCCCCACTGCTGCACGCCGATAAGGGCGAACTGCAGCGGGTTGCCGCCCCGGAGCGCAACGTTCTCGCGGAGATGCACGGCGAGATGGGTGATGTGGATGCCGCGATCGCTGCGGCGGATGCCGTTACCACTGGCACCTGGCGCACCCAGCGTGTGAATCATGCCGCCCTCGAGACGCATGGGACCCGTGGCTGGCTCGACGCCGACGGCCGACTGGTTCTGCGCACGAGTTCCCAGGTGCCCTACCTCGTGCGCGACGAGCTGTGCCGCATCTTCGACCTCGACCCCGCGCGTCTTCGCGTGTTCACCGCCCGGGTCGGCGGAGGATTCGGTGGCAAGCAGGAGCTCTTCACCGAAGACCTGGTCACTCTCGCGGTGTTGCGCACCGGGCGCCCGGTTCAATATCAGTTCACCCGGGAGGATGAGTTCACCATCGCCTCCCCGCGGCATCCGATGCGCGTGTCGGTGACCTTGGCCGCGACCTCCGACGGCAATCTCACCGCGATGGCTGTCGACGAGTTGACCGACACCGGCGCCTACGGCAACCACGGCATCGGCGTGATGTATCACAGCGTGCACGAGTCGATCAGCGTGTACCGTTGCGCCAATAAACGGGTGGATGCCGAATCGGTCTACACGAACAACCTGCCATCGGGAGCCTTCCGTGGCTACGGCCTCGGCCAGGTGATCTTCGCGATCGAGTCGGCGATGGACGAACTCGCCCGCACTCTCGGCATGGATCCCTTCGAGCTGCGCCGCCGCAACGTCGTCGTGCCCGGCGACGACATGGTGGTCGTCGAACCACACGCCGAGACCGACCTCCTCTACGGCTCGTACGGGCTCGACCAGTGCCTCGACCTGGTGCAGGCGGCGCTCGCGGATCCGCCACCATCAGCAGATTCGCCGCCGTCAGCGGATTCAGAATGGCAGACCGGCACCGGTATGGCACTGGCCATGATCGCCTCGCTCCCTCCGCGCGGACACTATGCCGATGCCACGGTCAGGTTGCTCCCCGACGGCGACATCGAGATCGGGGTGGGCACGGTCGAGTTCGGCAACGGCACCACGACGGTGCATACCCAGTTGGTGGCATCCGCTCTCGGCACGACCGTGGATCGGGTACGCATCCGCCAGTCGGACACCGACGTGGTGAAATACGACACGGGAGCCTTCGGATCGGCCGGGGTGGTGGTTGCCGGCAAGGCCCTGCTGTCGGCAGCCGATCAACTCGGCGAGCTCATGCTCGAACGGGCATATTCCCTCGTGCCGGGCGAGGGCGCAGTGCTTCAGGACGGCGGAGTACGAATCGGCGCACGCATTCTTTCCGCCGCCGAATTGCTGGAAGCCGGGTCTCTGACGGCAACCGGACGGCACGACGGCACTCCGCGCACGGTGGCATTCAACGTGCACGGCTTCCGCGTTGCGGTGAATCCTGCCACCGGTGAGGTGCGCATCCTGCAGTCAGTGCAGGCGGCCGACGCCGGCACCGTGCTCAACCCTGAGCAGCTGCGCGGGCAGATCGAGGGAGCAACCGCACAGGCCATCGGCACCGCTTTGTACGAGGAGATGCGCCTCGATGGTGCGGGGCGCGTCACCACCACCGCGTTGCGTAACTATCACGTGCCCAGGTTCGCGGACATCCCCCACACGCAAGTGTTGTTCGCCGAGACCTTCGACGCCCTCGGGCCGCTTGGAGCGAAGTCGATGAGTGAAGCGCCCTACAACCCCGTGGCGCCCGCGCTCGCCAACGCGATCCGGGATGCTCTCGGCGTGCGCCCGCATGAACTGCCGATGTCACGTGAGCGGCTGTGGCGCCTGGTCTCTGCCGTGCCCGCCAATCCTGCCAACCCTGCCAGCCCTGCCAGCCCTGCCGCGGACTAGCTGCCGCCAGCGGCCTGAACCAGGGCACGGAGGGCACGGAGGGCACGCCGAAATTTTCCGTCGCGTTAGCTCACTGGCACGCGTGCGCGATGGATGGCACCCGTGGTCGCCGAGAGCGGCATTGCGGATGCCGCGGATCGCGCCGCTATTACCTCCGCGAGAATCGCGACGGCGGTCTCCTCTACCGTGCTTGCGCCCAGGTCGAGCCCGATCGGCGAGCGCAGTCGTGCAATCGCCTTCTCGTCGACACCGCGCTCCCGCAATGAGGCGACCCGGCGGTCGTGCGTGCGGCGCGATCCCATCGCCCCGACGAATTCGGCCGGTGACTCCAGCGCCAGGGCGATGAGTTCTGCATCGAATCGGGCGTCGTGGCTGAGCACGCAGATCACAGTACGTTCGTCGACCTCCACCGTCTCGAACCAGACGGTAGGCCAGGAGACGACGACGGCGGCACCCGGAAACCGCTCGGGCGTTGCGAAGAGAGCGCGCGGGTCGCAGAGGGTAACGCGGTATCCGAGCACTTGCGCCGCCGCCGACAGCGCCGCGGAGAACTCCATTGCGCCGAATACGATTAGGTGCCGACCGACCGGGGCGCGCTCGGTGAAGCCCGCGCAGACGTCGAGATCACGCTGTTCGCGAAGCGCTTCGATGAGCTCCTCGGTGAGGAGTTGCACGTGAATGCGCAACTGTCCTCCGCAGGTGAGCCCGACAGAGAAGGCTGACTCGTCGCTCACGCCGTACTCGACCGTCTGCGGGATGCCATCGGCGAGCACGAGTTCGCAGGCCTCGACCACAGCGCCCTCGACACAGCCGCCGGCGATACTGCCGATCACGGAGGTGCCGTCGAAGGCCATCGAGGTGCCGACGGTGCGCGGAGCGCTGCCATCGATCGACACCGCCGTAGCCACGGCCAGTCGGCGCCCCGCAGCAACGGCAGCGAGCAGGCGCTCCGCAATCTCGAACATTTTCTTAGGATCGCATATACGCATCACGGGGCGGTTACGGCAGGCTGTGCACCAGCCTCCCGTTTGTTCGTGCCGCACATCCCGTGCCGTGCGGAAGGGATGAGGGACTGCGGCGTCATGCGCCGGACACACGCGAAGGAGAGAAAATCCCCATGCTGACAATCACCCGCGCCACCCGGATCGTCGTCGACGAATCGACCGAACGAGACGGCGACCTCGTGCTGAGGGACGGTGTGGTTTCCGCGGGCCGCCCCCCGGGATCCACTGATGCGGTCGTCGACGGCCACCTAAATGAGACTCTCGATGCGAGCGGATGCGTCGTGACGCCCGGTCTCGTCAACGCGCACCATCACCTGCTGCAGTCCGCCTTCCGAACTCTGCCCGACACCCGTGGCGTTGCCATGAAGGACTGGCTGCCCAGGATGGCAGCGGCCTATGCCCGCACGGGGGTGGATGCCGAGTTGGCGCACGCCGCGGCATCCGTCGGCGTCGCGGAGGGCCTGCTCTGCGGAGTCACGACCGTCGCCGATCATCACCTCACCTGGCCGGGCAGCAGAAGCACGGACGGCAGAAACACGGACGGCGGAAGCGCGGGCTTCAGTGACTCGGCCGTCAGTGACAGTGTCGCCATCGCCGCCGCGACCGCGGATGCGGCACGATCCCTCGGCGGCCGGCTGGTCTTTGTGCGCGGATCGGCCCGCGATGATCCACAGGAGGCCGCGGTCTCCACCGAGGCCATCGTGCACGCACTGCTGCCGCGTACCGCCGATGGGATGCTGCAGCTCGCCGTCGGACCGGCCGGAGTGCACAGCGACAGCCGGGAGACCTTCGAGCTGCTGGCTGGGATCGCTGCTCGGTACGGGCTGCGTCGGCGAACGCAAGCCAATGAACAGGTGGATGTGGCGATTGCGCTCGAGACGTACGGAAAACGCCCGATCGATTTGCTCGAAGACTGGGGCTGGCTTGAGCCGGGAGTGACCCTCGCGCATCTCTGTGATGTTACCGGGGACGAGATTCGCAGGCTGGCGGCATCCGGAATCACGGCGACACACGCTCCAGGCTGCGACCTGCCGATGGGCTGGGGCATCGCGCCGGTTGCGGCGCTGAGGGCCGCGGGCATCGCGGTGGGTCTCGGCACCAGCGGTGGAGGGAGTAACGATGCGGGACACCTTCTCTCGGATGCCCGGCTCGCGATGCAGGTGGCGCCGCTCGTCGGCCCGCCGATCTCAGCGCGCGAGGCATTGGGCATGGCGACGGCGGGGTCGGCTACCGGTCTCGGACGGCCGGAACTTGGCTCCCTTCGACCCGGTTCGGCCGCGGATCTCTGCCTCTGGGATGTCTCGGGGGTCGCGGATGCGGGCGTGGCCGACACGGTGGCTGGCCTGTTGTGGGCGAATCCCGGGCGGCGACCGAAGCACGTGGTCGTAGCCGGACGGGTGGTCGTGCGGGACTACGAACTGGTGAACGCTGACGAGGGGGAGCTGGTGGCGCGACTGGTCGCCCGGGTTCCTCGCGGGTCAACCCAGTAGACAGCCCCAGCCACAGGCAGGCGGCTCGGGTTATCGCCGCGATCAACACGAACAACACCATCAACACGAACGGCGCGATTCCTACTCCCGCGGCCAGTAGCACCGGTGAGCCGGGAAAGGAATTGGATTTGCAGTGGTCGCGTTGTTCTCTCGCTGGCTGAGAGATGGGTGGGACGGATCGGCGCTTGTCGCTGGCTGGTCTACTATTGAGAGTCGATCTTTGCAAGGTCGGCGACTACGGGTGCCGATGAGCTTGGCCCCAGAGTCGTCCGCGTGATCGGCGGCAAAGGCGGGGTCCTCAGCACGGACCGAGCGCGAGCCATCCTGCAGCACGGCGGTGGTAGGGGTGCGGTGAAAACCGGCGCAATGCAGGGAAACAAGGCCGTTACCTGTCGGAAATGGGGCCTGCCTAAATTCGAGCATGTTGACGAGACCCATATTTTGTGAGCGACCAATCTCAACGGTGCGATGGTGGCCCACTCCAGCAGCTCAAGGAAGGTGCAGCATCGTGTCATCCCTGCCCCGCCTGCTATCTCAATTGACTAATGCAACGCTGGCGGATGGGTCACACGTGGACGTCGCCCTTGACGGCCCGGTCGTGAGTGGAGTATTTCCGGCGGGGCGTCTCGGAGAACGCAGCGACGACACCAGTCTCGACTTGACAAATTTTCTGCTACTCACCGCTCCGGCTGAACCCCACGCGCATCTCGACAAGGCCCTGTCCTGGGACCTCATCAATCCGCCAATGGGTGACCTGGGACTTGCAATTGAGTCCTGGCGGGACTATTCCGCGATGATGACCATCGAAAGCATTACGGATCGGGCACGCCAAGCCGCTCTGCTGCTGCTGCGACAGGGCACCACCGCGGTACGCACTCACGTCGATCTGCTCGCGGGCGACGACCCGATGCGCGGTGTTCGCGCCCTGGTGCGCGTGCGCGACGAGCTGAGTGAACTGATGGACATCGAGCTCGTCGCTCTCGCCGGCCCATTCGTGCCGAGTGAACAGGTGGTCGAGGCGCTCGAGCTCGGGGTCGACCTGGTGGGCGGCGCACCCCACCTCAGCGAAGATCCGATCGCCGACCTGCGGCGCCTCATCGGCATCGCCGAGCGTTGCGGTGTTGGGGCCGACATCCATACCGACGAGAGCCTCACCGGTGCACTGACGCTCGGGGAATACGCCCGACTGGTGCGCGACTGGACCTTGCCGGCATCCGCGGGGCATTGTGTGCGACTCGGTACTCTCGAACCGACCGAGCTCGCGGCTGTGATTTCCGAGGTGCTTGCGAGTGATCTCGGAATAATCTCGCTCCCGATCACCAACCTCTACCTGCAGGGGTGGCAGCACCCGGTGGGCACCCCCCGTGGGCTCACGGCGCTGCGCGCGCTGCTGGATGCCGGAGTGCGGGTCGGCGCCGGCGCCGATAACGTGCGCGACCCCTTCAATCCTGTCGGCCGCAGCGATGCACTCGAGACCGCCTCACTGCTGGTTTCGGCCGGGCACCTCACGCTCGACGAGGCCTATGCAGCGGTGAGCTCCGGAGCGCGTTCGGTGATGTCGCTACCCATCGCTGGTGTGCAGGTCGGGGCGGTTGCAGAACTCCTCGCCGTGCGCGGTAGCAACCTCTCGGATGTCATCGCCAACGCCTCCGCCGATCGCTTTGTCATCCACGCGGGCCGCCTCGTCGCGCAGAGCACCGTGACCTTTGATGTCGCGTCACCGCGCTCCTCATTCAACCCTTCCTCCCCCTCCCGAGTCGAAACGAGGTGATGCTGAGTATGTCTGCTATTTCTCCCACGAAACCATCGCGCTCCGCTGCATCGATGAGCACGTTGCTGGACTTCCGCAATGTAGCAATGCGGTTTCCTAATGGAACCGTCGCGCTGAGCGGCATCGATCTCACCGTCAATCGGGGTGAGTTCGTCACCGTGGTCGGGCCGTCCGGCTGCGGCAAATCCACTCTGCTGCGTATTGCCTCCGGACTCGAAACCGCATCGGAGGGCACGGCAGAGGTCGACACGAACCGCATCGGCTACGTCTTCCAGGATGCGACGCTTCTGCCGTGGCGCTCGGTGCAAGACAATGTGGAGCTGCTTGCCGAACTCACCGGTATGAAGCCGAAGGAACGCCGAATCAGGGCGCGCGAGGCGATCAAACTGGTCGGTCTCGGTGGCTTCGAGAAGAACCTGCCGAAAGAACTCTCCGGCGGTATGAAGATGCGCACCTCACTCGCCCGCTCTTTTACCCTCGAGCCGGAACTGTTTCTGTTCGACGAGCCGTTCGGAGCACTCGACGAGATCACGCGCGAGCGGCTCAACGATGAGCTTCTTCGACTCTTCGTCGAGAAACAGTTCGCCGGGCTGTTCATCACCCATTCAGTGTCGGAGGCCGTTTATCTGTCGACCAGGGTCGTCGTGATGTCCGGCCGTCCCGGCTCAATCGTCGGCACCTTCGACGTGCCGTTCCCGATGCCGCGGGATCCGGACATCCGCTTCACCGCGGAGTTTGCTGAGCTGGTCGGCGAAGTCTCCCATGCGCTGCGAGAGGGGCACAGCTGATGAGCACGGCTCCCTCGGTCCAATCCACTGACACTGCCTCCGACCGCGCCACATCACCCCGGCGTCATGGCCGCGTCACCCGCTTCTACTCCCGTCCCGCTTCGCAGTGGTGGCCGCCGCTGGTGGTCTTTGCGATCCTCATTGGCCTTTGGTATCTCGTGGCCCTCTACTACGACAAGACCGTGCAGTTGCCCTACCTGATCCCCTACCCGCACCTCGTTCTTGTGGCGTTCTTCGGTGACCCGATCTTCACGCCGCTTCTCTACGCCGACCTGCTCAACACCACCCAGGTCGCGCTCACCGGGCTCGCCTTTGCCATCATCATCGGCGTGGGGTGGGCGACGCTCATGTCTCTGGCAAAGTGGATCGAACGATCTCTCTATCCCTATGCGGTGATTTTGCAATGCATCCCGATTCTTGCGCTGGTTCCGCTGATCGGCTCGCTTTTCGGCTATGAATTCCTATCTCGCGTCATCGTGGCCACCATAATCGCTATCTTCCCCCTGGTCTCCAGCACCCTCTTCGGTCTTCAGTCTGTCGATCGGTCGCAGCGCGATCTCTTCGCGCTGCAGGGAGCCGGGCGAGTCACCACGCTGATAAAATTGCGCTTTCCTGCCGCGATGCCGTCGATCTTTCTCGGGTTGCGTAATGCCGCCGGGCTCTCCGTGGTCGGTGCGATCGTCGGAGACCTGTTTTTCCAGCGCGGCACTCCGGGGCTCGGCGTTCTCATCCAGGTAGCCAATGCCCGGCTCAACGGACCGGTCACTTTTGCGGCGATTATCATCGCCTCGCTTCTCGGGATCGCTGTCTTTCTCTTTTTCGGGTGGCTCGCCCGGGTGATTGTCGGCAAATGGTACGACTTCGGCTGATCCACTCCTACCGGCTTTCCCCGCACGCCCCAGCACAGCACACAGCACACAGCACACAAGACACCGCACCCATCGCTCAGAGGAGCCGCAATGAACAGAACAGCCCGACGCTCCACCATTGCCATCGGCATGGTGTTCACGGCAACAATCGCCCTGGCTGGATGTGCCAGCGCGGCGCCAACCGGAGGCTCGGTGGCGACCGCGGCCGCCGGCTCCGTTGACCTTTCGGGAGTCTGCCCGGCCACGGTCACTATCCAAACCGACTGGAATCCCGAAGCCGATCACGGTCATCTGTATCAGCTGCTCGGGCCGAACCCGGTGATCAATGCCAACAATAAATCCGTGAGCGGTGATCTTTTTGCCCGGGGCAAGTCGACCGGAGTCAAGGTGGAAATCCGATCGGGCGGGCCGGCCATCGGATTCTCCTCCGTGAGTTCGCAGCTCTACAAAGACAAAAAAATTACCCTCGGCTACGTCTCCACCGACGAGGCGGTGCAGGTCTCTGCCACTCTTCCGACCACCGCGGTGTTTGCCGAGAACGACATCTCTCCGCAGATGATCATGTGGGACCCGGCCAGCTACCCGAAGGTCACGACGATCAAGCAGCTCAGAACGGCGCTGAAGGCGAACGGTGGCGTGGTGAGGTACTTCCAGAGTGCGGCATACATGGCCTATCTCCAGGGATCGGGCATCCTTCCCGCGGCCCAGACCGACGGTTCCTATGATGGTGCGCCGGCCAAGTTCGTCACCGCCAAGGGCAAGGATGGCCAGCAGGGCTTCGCCACCGCCGAGCCATTTATCTACCAAAATGAGATTTCGGCATGGGGTAAGCCGCTGAGTTTTCAGCTGATCCATGACACCGGCTACCCGATCTACCCGGAAGCGATCTCGGTGCGTTCTGCCGAACTCACCAAGCTCAGTCCGTGTCTCAAGAAGCTCGTGCCAGTGCTTCAGCAGGCCGACGTGGACTACATCACACGGCCGGCGACGACCAACAAGCTCGTCGTCGACCTGGTGACCGCCTACAACAACGGCTGGGTCTATTCCGCGAAGGTTGCGGACTTCGGCGTCAGCCAGATGAAGAAGCTGAAGATCGCCTCGAACGGATCCAATGCCTACGTCGGCGACATGGAGGAAGCGCGGGTACAGAAGGTCATCGACATCGACACCCCACTGTTCACCTCGACAGGTTCCGCACCGAAGAGCGGGCTGAAAGCGACCAACCTCTTCACGAACGAATTCCTCGATACGTCGATCGGATTCTGACGAATCCTAGGGCCGTCCCCCAGGCAATCGACATGCCCGGTGGATGGCCCGTCGGTGACGAGCGACCCTAAGGACCTGTGATGAACAACTCCCCCATTGCGGCACTCGAGTTCGAGTTGCGCGAACTCCTCGGCGACCGCGGCGTGAGCGTCGAACTCGCCGCCCGCCAGAGGGCCTCAACCGACGGCGCCCATCTCTCCCCTGTGATCAAGGAGCAACTGCCTCTTGGTCTCGCCGAGCTGGTCGCATACCCGGCGAGCGCGGAGTTGATCGCCGCCACCGTCGCGGCGGCCGTGCGCCACGGTATCCCCATCACTCCGCGCGGCAAGGGCACCGGAAATTACGGGCAGGCCATCCCGATGGCGGGCGGCCTGGTGCTCGACATGTCTCGGGCCCGCGCCATCGTCGAGGTCGGAGACGGATTCATCACCGCGGAAGCCGGTGCGTCGATGTCCGCGCTCGAGCAGGCGGCCAACGCGGCCGGCCAACAGATTTTGATGTACCCTTCGACGGCCAACTCCTCGCTCGGCGGTTTCCTCTCCGGAGGTTCCGGCGGCACCGGATCGATCAAGCACGGCTCCAACAGCGACGGATTCGTCGCCGCTCTCGACGTGGTTCATGCCGTGGCCAATGCCGCACTCGTACATGTCGCCGGTGAGGCCGCACAGCCCTACGTGCACAACTACGGCACCGCGGGCATCATCGCCCGGGCGACGGTGGTGACCGAGCCCTTGCAAGACTGGCGCGGGTTCTTCGCAAGCTTCGACAGCTTCGAACAGGCCCTCTCGGTGGTTCGCGAGATCGGGCGGCTCGAGCCGATTCCGCGGTTGGTCTCGGCCGACCTCGCGCTGTTGGCAGCCGCCCTTCCGCCCGATCCGGGCATCCCCGCCGACCGGGCGAGCCTTCGGGCAATCCTCGACCTCTCGACTGTTGCCGCGGCGACGGCCCTGGTCGAGGCGGCCGGCGGCCGGGTCGAAGACGTGCGCGAGGGCGCCCAGGCCACGATGAAGATCAGCATGATGTCGTACAACCATCCGATCGAGTTTCTGCAAAAGGCCTATCCCGACCGCTACTTTCACGTCGAGGTGAGCGGCGACGCCCTCGTGGACCGCATCGACGAGGTACACGCCGTCTATCCGGGCGGCATGCTGCACATCGAGGCCCAGCACCAACGTCCGATCGGCATGCTCGCGGGTATCTATTCCAGCGCGGAGGAGGTCTTCGCCGGCTTCGACAAGCTCACCGAGCTCGGCGTCGGATATCACAACCCGCACCAGTGGTTCGTGGACTTCGAGCCGGAACGCACGGCCGCCCTCGCGGCCACGACCGATCCGCAACGGCTGCTGAACCCGGGCAAACTCATCAGTCCGACGGTGTCGACGGGGGCGAAAGTCTCATGAGCGCCCGTTGCCGCGACCTGGTCGACATGTCGGGACCTGCTGCGGCGGCCGCGCTCACGGCCGACTCGATCCTGGTGCTGCCGACCGGGGCGATCGAACACCACGGACCGCACCTACCGCTGTCCACCGACTTCCTGATGGCGGACCTCCTCGGGCGCGCGGTCGTCGAGTCCGCGGCATCCGCCGGTCAGGATGTCTGGCTGCTTCCGCCACTTGCATACACGAAGTCTGATGAGCACCACTGGGCCCCCGGCACAGTCTGGCTCAACGGGGACACTCTCATGCAGACGGTGGTGGACATCGGACGCTCGGTTGCCGCAACTCCCGCCAAAACGCTCGTCTTCTACAACGGGCACGGCGGAAACGTCGCACTGCTGCGGGTGGCCCTCCGCGAGCTGCGACGACGCTTCGGGTTGCGCACATTCCTGATGGGTACCGGCATCACTGCGGGAGACGGTGTGGACGGTCCGGATGAGCGCGGCTTCGGCATCCACGGAGGCCACGGAGAGACGTCCCTGATCCTTCACCTGCGCCCCGACCTGGTCGATATGACCCAAGCCGACCGCTGGGTTCCCGATCACCTCGCGGATCTGGAATACATCAAGTTCAACGGCGGCCCGGTGAGCTTCGGCTGGTTGTCCAACGACTTCGGGCCAGCGGGCGTGATCGGGGATGCAACCGGCGCAACCGCGGAGCACGGTCGCGTAATCTTCGATCGCTCAGTGGCGGACGGTGTTGCCTCTCTCGCCGAGATCGCCGGATTCCGACACGAACCGTGAGTGAGCCGAGCAACTCCTGGCAGGCCGTCGGGGAGTGGCTGGCCTGGGTGAGACAGCTTTACCGATGACGGCCCGATGTGCCAATGAGAGAATCGTGCCATGACCGCAAACCGCCTCTCCGAAGACGGCATCAGGTTTGTGACAGAGCGGCACCTAGCCACGCTCTCCACCCTCTCGGCAAACGGGTCGATCCACGCGGTTCCGGTCGGATTCACGCTGCACGACGGCACGGCATTCGTCATTACGACGCGGTCATCTCAGAAGGTCCTCAATGCGCGCCGCTCCGGCCACGCCACGATCTGCCAGGTGGAGGGCGCGGGCTGGATCACCCTCGTTGGACACGCGGACGTTCTCGACGACCCGGAGAGCATCGCCCTCGCGGTGACCCGGTATGCCGCCCGCTACCGCCAGCCGCGGGTGAATCCTGAGCGAGTCGCGATCGCAGTGCGGGTGGAGCGGGTGCTGGGATCCGCGAGTTTCGTCGATCGTTAGGTCAGTGCTGTCGCGGCTTCGTCGCCAGCAGGATCGTGTCGATCGCCACACCGTCGTCTGCCGTAGTGCGGCGATAACGACGGCATTCCGCGATATCGAGACGGGCCGCGGCCGAACGCACCACCTCGAGGTCGTGAAGTATCGCCGCATCCTTCGGCCCGCCGACACCGTGCTCGAGGTTCTCGCTGTCGTGGCCGATCAGGGCGAGGGTGCCACCGCCGGCGAGGGACGCGATCGCATTCGAGATCGCTGAGACGAGTTCTGCTGCGGGCAGTTGGAGGTAGGCGATGACCACGAGATCGACGAGCGTGGGAGAGACCCAGGTGGTGGCATCCGCCGTCACCCAGCCGAGCTCGAGGCCCGCCTCTGCAGCGCGCATGCGGCCGATCGAAAGCCCTGTCGCGGAGAAGTCGACGGCGGTAACCCTCCAGCCATGAGAAGCGAGCCAGAGCGCGTTACGCCCCTCGCCCGCGGCAAGATCAATAGCGGTGCCTGGCGGCAACGTGCTCGTGACCTGCTCGATCCAGGCGTTCGGTTCCATCGACCAGACCGCCGCTCCCGCTGCGGCGGCTTTCGCGTAGCGGTCGTTCCAGAAGGCGTTGCTCATGAGGTGCTCAATTCGTCGGAGATTCGGGCGAGCGCTTTGGAAAAACCAGGCCTCCCGCACCTTGGGGACACCTCGCCGCTAACGTCGAATTCGTCCCCGCCACAGGGGCCCACTCCATGCGCTTGGGGCACTCCGCCAGCGACGTGATCGTCATCCCTTCATTATTCCGAAGCATCCGTCAGAATGATGAAAGCTCCTGGAGTACAGCATCGGAGGCATCAGAGGGAGCGGGAGATGACCGCACGGTTCCAGTGCATCGAGCAGGCGGCATCAGCTCTCCTCGACAGCCACGTGCGTAGTATCGACTCGGACGGGAGAAGTGCTGCTCTGGCTGGCGGAAAAATACTTGACCGTAGAAACACTGCCGTCCTACGAGTTTGGAGGAATCCGGAAATGGCTATGGTCCTGAGAGGCACCCCGAATGGCCCAAGAGAGTGGCGCCTCCTTCGCAGTTACGGTGATTCGATACGGCACGAAATCCGCAACCAGGTGATGGCGACGGCCCTCGACGCCAAGTGCGGGTGCACCACGACAGATCTGGCAGGGTACAGGCCCTCCCGCGACGGCCCACCCTTCTTCGCGCGCGCGGTCGCATCACCGCACCGGCGCGCATCAGCGGGCCTCGTATGATCGACAGCACCGGGCCTGCACTGAGCACCCTCGCTGCGGTGGACGCGCGCTGGCTCGAACGCACCGTCGAACTCGCCACCCTCAACATCGACAACGGCGGCGGACCCTTCGGTGCGGTTATCGTGCGTGATGGGTCACTCGTTGCCGAGGGGCAGAATCGCGTGACTGCCGATCTCGATCCGACCGCGCATGCCGAGGTGGTGGCCATCCGCGCGGCCTGCCGGGTTGAGCAATCGTTCTCACTGGCTGGGGCGACGCTCTACTCGTCCTGCGAACCGTGTCCGCTCTGCCTCTCCGCCGCGCTGTGGAGCCGGGTCGATCGAGTGGTGTTCGCCGCGGACCGGCACGATGCCGCCCGGGGGGGATTCGACGACCTCGAGTTCTACGAACTGTTCGCCCGCGAGCGGGACACCTGGCAGCTCCCGGTGGTCTCGGTGCGCATTCCGCAATCTTCTGTGCCCTTCGACGCCTGGCTGGCGAACGAGGCCCGCACGGACTACTGAGCGTCGCTCCGCGGCGCGACCGTGCTGCCATTTGTCGGCCATGCAGCCCAACGTCTACCTGCATGGCCGACAAATGGCAGCACGGTTCTCCGGCAGCGTTCAGTCAAGCCGCACAAAAGCCCGAAGTGGCCCGCCGGCGGCATCGGCCGCGTCGCAATAGCCGAATGAGTCATAGAACCGGCGTTGAGCGAACTCATCATCGGTCAGCAACACTTTCTGACGCACGCTGGAGTAGGGTTCGAGCGCTGCCTGCACCAGCGCGCGTTCTACGCCGTGGCCCTGGTGAGAGGGATTCACGAGCACATCCTGCAGGTAACAGATCGTCACACCGTCGGACACGACCCGTGCCAGCCCGATCAGCACAGCACCGGCGCGCGCGATCACCAGAGTGGATGATCCGGCCACGGCACGCCGAAGCGTGCCGATATCTCGGGCATATGCCGACCAGCTCACCGGTACCAAACTGATCCGGTGTAACGACGTCGATGGTGGTCACGGCGGTTCCCTCCCGGGTCCCCACCTGCTCCGATCGGTCGAGGGCGCGAACGGTTTCAGCAGCGGAGACAGGTGATAAGGCGAGGATCGTAATCAGCCCGGCGCGCCGCCCGGTGAGAGGCAGCCGGATCATCTGCCTAACATTACTCATGACCACGCTGACCGGGATCGTGCTCGCGGCGGGTGCCGGCTCGCGTCTCGGGCGCCCGAAGGCACTGATGCGAACCACGGATGGCGAGCCCTGGGTCGCCCGGGCCGCCCGGCTGTTGCGTGCCGCGGGCTGTGACCACGTGCTCGTGGTGCTCGGAGCTGCTGCCGCCGAGGCGACTGCTCTCGTTCCCGCCGGCACCGACATCCTGGTCGTGGAGAACTGGGCCGACGGAATGGGCGAGTCCCTCCGCCAGGCGCTGTGCGCCACCCTCGCAGATGCAGCCCTCATCACTCTCGTCGATCTCCCCGGTCTGCCCCTCGAGGTCGCGGCACGCATACTCGCCGTTTCGATTGATGACAATACACTGACACAAGCGATATTCGGAGGGGTGCCGGGCCATCCGGTGCTGATCGGAAGTGCCCACTGGGCTGCAATCATCCCGACTCTCGTCGGTGACCACGGAGCACGCGGCTATCTCGTGGCGCATGGCGTGGTCGAGGTGGAGTGCGGCGACCTGTTCGACGGCCACGACATCGATCGGCTCTGACGGTACAGCGACCGAGGTCACGAGTAACTGCGGAAACATCACTCCGATTACCCGCCGATAGGACGGATAGTCCAGTCCGGTTCCGGGAAATGTGATGGACTCGTCCCCGTGCGCATGAATTTGACCAGTTACGTCGCCATCGGCGACAGTTTCACCGAGGGTGTCGGGGATGATCTGCCCGACGGACGTGTGCGGGGTTGGGCCGATCTGGTGGCCCTCGGGCTCGCCGCGGCATGTATGGAGCCCGTCACCTACGCGAACCTCGCCATCCGGGGTCGGCTACTCGCCCCGATTGTCACCGGGCAGCTCGACGCCGCTCTCGCTCTCGCGCCCCAGCTGATGAGCATCAACGGCGGCGGCAACGACATCCTGCGGCCGAGGGTTTCCATCAGAGCTATCGCCGATCAGCTCGAGGCCGCGGTCGACCGCGCGGTGGCGAGCGGCGTGCACGTGATCCTGGTGAGCGGCGCCGATCCGACCCGCCACATCCCGTTCGGATCCTTCGTGCGCGCGAGGGGAGACCAACTCGCGGCATCCGTTCGGGATCGCCTCCCGAAGCAGCACGTGACCCTTGTCGACAACTGGGCCGACACCGAGCTCGGCCAGTTGCCCTACTGGTCCCGCGACAAGCTGCACCTGAACCCGGTCGGGCACGCGCGGGTCGCCGGTAACGTGCTCGCAGCACTCGGAGTGCCGATCGCGCATGTCTCACGCTCTGGAATTGCGGCGGAACCACATGAACGCACGGCCGCCTACTGGCGCCGGTACGTGCTGCCGTGGATCGGGCGTCGGCTCAGCGGCCGCTCCTCCGGCGACAATCGAGAGCCGAAGATCGCCACCCTGCAGCCGGTGGATCGGCCGCGGCTCGACTGATCTGCGCCCTTACGCCAGCGACTCCCCCAGCGCGATAAGGGCAATGTCGGTGTTCGGCGGCCCGACGAGGCACAGTCCCACCGGAGCGCCGTCCACCGTGAGCGCAGGCACGCTCAGGGCCGGCCGGCCGGCGATACCGGCGACGGAGGTGAGGCGCAGCGTACTTTGCCGCACCTGTTCGAGTGTGGCCGAATCCGCTGTAGTCGATGGGGCAGTTGACGACGCGGACGGTAGCAGCAGCACCCGGTCACCGACGATCGACTGGATACGCTCCCGGGCCAACTCCAGGGCCTGGCTCGCAAAGGACCGGGTCTCAGGGTCGACCGTCGCGCCGAACGCGAACCGAGCCGCGATCTCCTCGCCGAGCGCGCCCGGATGCGCGGTAATCCACTCGCCGTGGGTTGCCCATGCTTCCGCTGACTGCACGGTGCGGAAGATCTCGTGCAGATCCTCGATGTCGGGCAGCGTAACCTCCACGAGATCGCCGGTGAGTCCCGCCTCGGCCAGTCGGGCCAGGGCCGCCGCGAAGGCATCCTGTACGCCGGGCGAAGTCAGCGCGAGGAGTGCTGGAGCGACCGCAAAACCACCGGTCACAGCCGCCCGGCCCATACGTCCGAGAGAGGCGGATGCCGCGGCACGCAGCGTCGATGCGTCGCGGGTCATCCAGCCCACGGTGTCGAAGGAGGGGGAAAGCCCGAGCAGGCCGTCTCGCGCGACGGCCTCATGTGTCGTGCGCAGACCCCACAGTCCCTGGTACGACGCTGGGACGCGGATCGACCCCCCGGTGTCTGTTCCGAGACCGATCGAGACCTGCCCCGAAGCGACCGCCGTCGCCGGTCCGCTCGAGGAGCCGCCGGGGATCGCGCCAGGGACCGCGGCGTTCGGCGGTGTGCCGTAGTGAGAGTTCTTGCCGGCGACGCTGTAGGCGAATTCATCGGTCTGAGCGATACCTTGCACCGCGGCGCCCGCAGCGAGCAGCGCCGTGACGGCCGCGGCGTGCGAGACGGTGCGCGGCGATTCGGCGAGATAGGCCGGAATCCCAGCCCCCACGGCGAATCCGGCCACGTCGAAGAGGTCTTTCACTGCCACGGTCTCGCCGACGAGCGGACCTTCCACCGAGCCGGCGACGAGCGGGCTGCCCACGACCCGCCAGATGGATGCGGCGATCGCGGGCGCCGGAACGCTGAGCTGAGCGGCCTCGATCAACCAGGTGGTATCTCCGTCATTGGTGGAGCTGCGGTGCCAGAGTTGGGTCTGCTGTCCCCGGCCGCCGCTGCCCGGAAGAATCACGGCCACGATGAGCGCACGATCGTTGCCGAGATCGCGCACATGGAGGTCACCAATGGTGCGGACCACCGCCCCGCCGCGCCCCTCCCGGAACGCGCTGATCTCGTCGTGCCCGACCAGGATGCCGCCGACATCGCCGTGCAGAGTCTCATTACCTGACGCAAAAAAACGGTCAAGCGTCTTGAGCTCATTGGCCATGAGAGCCCGCTCATACTCCCAAAACGCCTCGAGGAGACCGTCCGGAGCAGTTCCTCTTACAACACTGTCAGTCACAATCTGCCACCCTAATCGTTCTGTCAACGCCTTTCCTGACGTCCACGACCTGCGAGATGTTGAAGTTCGTCGCCGCGCTGGGATACGCCTGAGCGTTTGCGGCATCGTGTGAGAATTTGGCCTGCACGAGAGCGTTCACGATACGCACGCCCTGACCGATGCCGGGCTGGAGCATTGCGTTCTGCATGCCGCTCTCGCTTTCGATTCTGTCGTCCACGCCGACAACATATGCCACCTAAACCCTACAGACGGTGTAAGGGCGCGAGGCAACGCCATGCCGGAGCGCCGATCAACGCCATCACCCTCCGAGAGCGTATATCGAGACCTCACTCTCGGGCAGTGTGAACCAGACCGGCAGTCCCGGACTGAGCCCGAGGGCCGCGGCACGGCCCGGCGAGATATCGGCAGCCATCGACGCGGAGCGCACCCGAATGCTGTCCCCGCGCGGCTCGAGATCCTGCACGACCACCGCAAATACGTTGGGAACACGCGGTTGTTCGACATGCACCATTACCGCGGAGGGGCGGGCGGCTGCGGCGGCGGGGGCGCCGATTACGCCCGTGCCCGGCCCGTCGACCGAAGTGCCGTCCGGCATCCGAAGCCCGGTTGCAGTGCGCACCCCGGTGAGTAGGTTGAGGCCGGCGAGCCGGGCCGTGAAAGAATGTTGCGGCCGCTGGAGCACCTCGGCCGTCATCCCCTGCTCCACGACCACCCCGTCGCCGAGTACGACCACCCTGTCGGCGAGGGTGAGGGCGTCAAGCACCTCGTGCGTCACGAGGATTGCGGTGCGGCCGGAAAGCACCCCCCGAAGCATGCGCCGCAGGGTGGGCACGACGGCCACGTCGAGCGCGGCGAGCGGTTCGTCGAGCAGCAGCAGCCGCGGTTCGGGTGCAAGGGCGCGCGCGATCGCCACGCGTTGGGCCTGCCCGCCGGAGAGTTGTGCGGGTCGGCTGGACGAAAGTTCCGCCGCCTCCACCGCGGCGAGCCAATGGCGAGCGGATGCCCGCGCCTCAGCTCGAGAACGACCTGTGCTGCGCGGCCCAAAGGCTACATTCTCGAGGGCACTGAGGTGCGGGAAGAGCAGTGGTTCCTGGGCCAGCAGGGAGATCCCGCGCTGGTGCGGGGGCAACCACTGCCCGCGGTCGAGATCGAAGAGCGATTTCCCGTCGAGGTAGGCGCTGCCCGAATCGGGTCGGAGCAGTCCGGCGACGATCGAAAGCAAGGTCGACTTTCCCGCGCCATTCGGGCCAAGGATCGCCAGGGTCTCCCCCTCGGCGACCTCGAGGCGCACGTCGAAGCCGCGCTCTACAACGCGCGCATCCAGGCGCAGCGTCACTGGGCGACCGTCACTGGGTAACCGTCACTGGGTAACCGTCACTGGGTAACCGTCACGGCCGTGAACCGGGGGCGGTGCGCAGCGTCAGCCCGACCACCACGAGCGAGACGATCACCAGCACGAGCGACAGTGCCACTGCGGCATCCGGATCGATCTCCCTCTGAAGGTAGATCTCCAACGGCAGGGTGCGCGTGACCCCCTGAAGGCTGCCGGCAAAGGTGAGAGTCGCGCCGAATTCACCGAGAGCCCTCGCGAACGACAGTACGGCTCCGGAAAGCAGGGCGGGCAGCACGAGCGGCAGCGTGATGCGCCGGAGAACGGTCGTTGGCCGGGCCCCGAGCGTTGCCGCAACCGCCTCGTAACGGGTGCCCGCCAGGCGAAGGGCGCCCTCGAGGCTCAGAACAAGAAAGGGCAGAGCCACGAAGGTCTGGGCGATCACGACGGCCAGCGTCGAAAAGGCTATCGAGACGCCGAGTACCTCGAGCGGGCGGCCCAGCAGCCCCTGCCGACCGAATGCGGCAAGAAGCGCGATGCCGCCGATAACCGGCGGCAGCACCAGCGGCAGCAGCACGACAGTACGCACGAGACGCTGACCGGGAAAGCTGGTGCGCCCGAGCACGAGCGCCATCGGTACGCCGAACACCACGCAGAGCATCGTCGCTGCAACCGAGGTCCGCAGGCTCAGCAGCAGGGCTGCGACGGATGATTCGCTCGAGACCAGCGCAACGAATTCGCCCCAGTTCACCCGGGACGCCATCGCGATGAGCGGCACAAGCACGAATGCCGCCCCGACGATTGCGAACACGATCACCCAGCGCGGCACTCCCGAGAACGACGCGCGGCGCATGCCAGTGACATTCAGAATCACGGGGCTCCGAAGCCCGCCGCCGCCAACACCGCACGGCCGACCGTGCCGGTGACATATTCCACAAAGGCTTTCGCCACCGTCGAGTTTTTGCTCGCCGCGATCGTGGCGATCGGGTAGGTGTTCACCGCCTTGCTCGACTGCGGGAACGGGATGCCCGTCACGCGGGATCCGGCACCCTTCACGTCGGTGACATAGACGAGCCCGGCATCCGCCTCTGCGGACGAGACCTTGCCCAGCACGTCGGTGACCGCGTTTTCCTCACTGACCGGGGTGAGCTTCACGCCGGTGGATGCCTCAATGGCGACCGTCGCCGCGCCGCAGGGCACTGCCGGTGCACAGACCACTGTCTTCACACCGGGCCTCGCGAGGTCAGCGAAGGAGGCGATTTTCGCCGGATTGCCCGGGGGCACAGCGATCTCCAGCGTATTGGTCGCGAAGTTCACCGGGGTACCGACCAGGGTCGACACCTTCGCCATGTTCTTCGCGTCGGCCGAAGCGAAAACGTCGGCAGGCGCTCCGGCGTTGATCTGGGCGACGAGGTCGGCGGATCCGGCAAAGCTCGTCGTCACGCTAACACCCGGATGCGCGGCCTCGAACTTCAGAGCGAGCTCACCGAAGGTTTTGGTGAGGGATGCCGCGGCGAACACGGTAACCGACCCGCTGAGTGAATCCTTGGTGGGTGCCAGCGACGGTGCAGGAGCGGGCGATGAGGCGGAACACCCCGCGGTCGCCAGCAGGACGCCGACCGTCAGAGTAGCGAGGAGTTGCTTCTTCATTGGTGTCCCCTGGGGATTTCGATGATGACCGTCGTGGCTTTCACGACGGCGATGGCCACGGATCCGAGCTCGAGCCCGAGGTCGCGAACGGCTTCGCTACTCATCAGCGAAACCACACGATGCGATCCACACTGCACTTCGACCTGCGCCATCACGGTGTCCATCACGATGTGCGTGACGAGACCGACGAAACTGTTTCTTGCCGAGCGGGAGACGCCGGAGGGGTCATCCGGCAGCACCGCGTTTTCCCGCGCGAGAGTGGCGAGCGCGAGGCCGTCGACGACAGCGCGCCCCGATTCGTCTTTCTCGGCAACAAGAGTGCCGTTGTCGACCCAGCGGCGCACGGTGTCGTCGCTTACTCCCATATACAGGGCGGCGTCTTTTATCCGTATCTGCGGCATAGAAGATAGATTACCTCCGTTTTAGCGGAATTAGCCGTTCCGCTGCGCTTAGTGAATGGAACCCCGTTGCCCCTTTTCGGGCGTGCGAGTCGCCACCACCGTTGACCTCGACGGCGACGTTGCCACCCTTACCTCGGCGTTCTTCGACGATCCACTGCGGGGACCGGCATTCCTTGGCCCCACCCACCGCGAAGAGCAGGCCTCTGCTCTCTAGCGTCTATTCGCCGGCTCCGCACTGCGCTATCCGTTCACCTTTGTCACCGAAAACATCGAATCGACAGCGGTGCGGATTCCGCCAGCCGGGATCGACCTGGCTGAGAGCAAGTCCGTTCAGTTCTTGTTTCTTCCCCGTCGATCTGGATCGGCGAAGAAGCAGCGAACGGCATCCTGGTCATCTCGGCACAGTTCGAGGAGGTTCACCCGACCGAGCCGCACTATTACCTGAGCCTGCTCGCCACCCACCGCGGCCACCGCGG
>Ga0123339_10000440_pt1 | contig 33019 bp, 25 predicted proteins | sample lystaG_FD_89956 | JGI IMG/M metagenome (GOLD analysis project Ga0123339, IMG submission 89956) | Glacier valley bacterial and archeal communities from Borup Fiord, Nunavut, Canada, to study Microbial Dark Matter (Phase II) -... | ecosystem: Environmental > Aquatic > Freshwater > Ice > Glacier ...
ACGAAAACCAGCGCTATGGTCAGCGCGCCCTGTGTGATGGTTATCGTGTGGGCAGATGTATGTGAGTCAGTCTTCATTCTGCTTTACCCTAAGACTTTCATATTCATTTTTTTCAAATGCATGATATTTGTTTTTCCCGCTTTTCTTGGCTATATACATGGCAAAGTCTGCATATTCGATCAACTCATATATCTCATTTGTATCCACACCAAACACAGCCATTCCTGCGCTGACAGCAATTGGTAATATATAACCGTCAAACTCAATCGGCATGGACAGGACGCATCTATTAATATGTTCCCATATTTCTTCGATTTTAGGAGCGATATCTTTCTCCAGCCCATATGTGAATAATCCAAACTCATCGCCTGCTATTCTCATCCGGATCGTAGTTTCAATCGGCATTTTTTTGAGCCGTTCTGCAAAAGCCATCAAATATTTGTCACCGGACGCGTGACCGTAATTGTCATTAACCGATTTAAAATCATCAATATCCAAGAATGTGAAAATACCATACTTGCCTGGATTTGCAGCAATAAGCGACCGAATTTCAGCTCCATACTGATATCTGCTGACCAGACCTGTCAGTGCGTCCTTAACCAGCCTGTTATTTAAATCCATATTCAGGATATTCATCTGCGCGTTGGTCTTCTCTAACAGCCTTTTGGTATTAATAAGCTCGTTGTTAAGTGACTGTATTTTGTCGAACTGCAGACTCGTCGCGGTATTGTTATGAAAAACAAGTGAATTGGAAAAGCTTTTCACGGTCTTCATAAACATATAAATAATAATTTCCTGTGACTGCCTGCATTCCTCGCTGTCCGCTGCTATGATGTCTGCGCCAAATACTAATATCTTCTCATCCACTGACAGCAGAAATAACCTTATCTGACACTTCAAATCCTTCGAATCTGCTGATAATGTCCTAAAAGAATCCTTATCGGCTCCCATTTCATTAATGGCGGCAAGAATACCGGGTCTTTCCTCTTCGTCGAACAATAAAAAAAGTGTGTCATGGTGCTTTGACACAACGTATGCCGGATCACTCCATATGATTTCATTAATTACACCTGATCGATCAATGGAAATAAGAAAACTTATCATTCGTCATCCCTTACTGTCAGTTTATTTTTTCTTTTGCCCAGTTGACAAACGCCATGGCATTTAGAGTATATACATCAATATCCCATTTTTCCCATATTTTGTTGGTCAACAGAAAGGCTCTTCCGCCTACTGCAATCTTAATGTCCGGATATTTTTCGCGGACAGCAGACACGATTTCCCGGCAAAGCGGCAAATGCTGCGGCATGGTTACCGACAATCCAAGCAAATCAGGATGATTCTCAGAAATGGCATGCAGTATGGCATCTTTAGGTACGGCGGCACCGAGATATATGCTGTCCCAGCCATGATACTCGAAAAGGTCTGATACCATACGGATTCCCATTTCATGAAGTTCACTGCCAACACAGCACGTCAGTATTTTGTGTCCGTTTCTGGGTGCGCTGAAAATGGCAGGGTAAAATTGAGATAAAGCCATCTGCGTAGTCGACGTACAATAATGCTCTTTATCAACTGTCATGAGGTTTTGGTGCCACAGATTGCCGACTTCATGCATGACATCCTGTAATATATCTTCATATATTACTTCAAGCGGGAGACCTTTCAGAGCAGCGTTCTCAATTACGCCAAGCGCACCCTTTGTATCGCTTTTGAAAAGATAATTAAGATATTCCGTCTTAATATCATCATTGCCGCCTTTTTCAAACCGGCTGGGCGTCTCGAAATGAACAGCTTCATATTCAGTTGCTTCGATCGCCAGGTGCAGGTACTCGTCTGCCTTCTGTGCATCTTCAGGCGATAACGCCTCACTCAACACTTGATTCAAAATTCTATAATGAAGTACCATCTGATCCCTGATGCGCGCTCTGTCAATATCTTTCATCAGATTACACATCAGATGATAGAGCCAGAGAGAATACTCAACAAATATTTTGTTATCATCCAATTGTATCGCTGTATGCAAATAATTCAGATTGTACATAATATCATCATACATGAGCATTTTTCTTCGCTCATCATAGTCCTTACCCAGCTGCGGATCTGTTTCAAAGTGTTTTTCAAAAACTTTCCTTGCGATGCTGCTCACTTTTTCACCGGTTTGTAAGAATAAAAGACTCATACACATCCTCCTTACAACACACATATTAAAACAAATTTTAACACATAATCGAAGTGCACGGATCCACACCTTTCCCTGACGAAATCGGGCGAGTCGTTCATGACGGCAAATGGATAAACGGAAAGCCAGTTCTGCCTAAATGAATTGCAAAAAGGCCCGGGACTATCTCTTATAAAAGAAAGTCCCGGGCCCTTTACGGAATGTCCCTGTCACTGTGCCAGTTTTCCGAACCTGCTGTTAATAGCCAGTGCGGGATCCGTCGGAACAGGTACACCCTGCGTTCCTTCAGGAATATCAATCAGGTCTATCTTTTTCAGTTTTTTGTCTTTGAACTGCGGAAGCCACTGTGCCTCTGCTTCAAACATCTCACTGACCATTTCACGTATTTCTTTTAAGGAGAGTACACTCGAAGTAAGCGGATCCATGGCAATCGCCCAGAATGCCATTTCCGGATCAAACTGCAGGGCTGCTTCAACGGCCAGGGACTGAACTGAAATGTTTGACTGATTCATCGCTGCGAGATGATAAGGAAGGTCTCCGATAACGGTTGGATGCAAACCCATTTTGTCGGCAAAAACAGGAACTTCGACACATGCATTCTGCGGCAGGTTGGTAATGTAGCCTTTATTCATAACATTACCGCTGAACTTGAACACCTTGCCGGTCTCAAGCGCCTCCAGAATGTATGTGCAGTATTCCTTGCTCCGAGGTTCCAGTTCACCGCTTTCCAGAGACAGAGGGTCGATGGCCTGAAATTTTTTTCCCAGCATTTCACAGTATTTGTAATAGGCTCCGGTAGCCCCGCCAAAATCAGGCTGGTCACAATACAGGTCAAGCTCCTTTTTATTTTTTCTGAACCATGGCAGATACTCAGACAAGTGTCCGGTTGATTCCGTCATGAAATACCCGCAGTGACGCAGAACTTCTCCCCGGACCTTGTCATTTATATAGTATTCGGGCTTTTCGAAATTTGATTTCAGTAACGGATAAAGGTCTTTCCCATCCTTTTCTAACCGCAGAAACCAGTCCATATGATTTATACCGGCGCAAAGGTAATCAATCTGATCTTTTTCACATTCGGTATATCCTGCAATTAAATCGAGTGTCGTCTGGACACCGTGGCACAATCCTACAAAATTAAGTTTTGTCCCGCGTCCCATGTATGTACATACTGCACCCATAGGATTCACGTAATTTAAAATATACGCACCGGGGCATAATTCTTCCACATCCTTACCGATCCCGAAAAGCACGGGAGCCGAACGAAGGCATCGAAATACGCCTCCGGGACCCATCGAATCGCCAATGCACTGGTCAACTCCATATTTATAGGGAATTTCGTAATCCACTTTAAAAGCATCCACACCGCCGACCTGGAACATCAGAATTACATATTTTGCATCGGCAAGGGCTTCACGCCTGTCGGTGGTAGAATAGACTCTTGTTTTGAGATTGTTTTTTGAAATGATCTTCTCTGCATATCCTTCCATCTTTTTGAGCTTTGAAAGGGTAGGACCCATCAGTGCGATATTGAACCCGTCAAGCGAAGGCGTTGCGAAAATATCATTCAGTAGAGTTTTACAGAAGATAAGGCTCCCTGCTCCTATGACTGCAATTTTGGACATAATAAAAACCTCCAAGTTAACAGATATTTGGTTTATGAATATTCAAAATTCTAAAAATCGATCCAGGCACTGTTTTCATTCGAACTCCTGACGCAGTTGATAATGAACTTTACGCCATCGATTCCTGCTTCAACGGACGGGAAATCAAGATCACTGTCCAGCAAAACTTCACCCGATTTTTTCTTTAGCATGGCACTGGCGAACTTCGAATATATGGAGGCAAAAGCCTCGTAATACCCTTCAGGATGTCCGGCCGGAAGCCGTGATCCTGCGGCTGACTCAAGATAGCCCTGTCCGCGCGACATGATTTGTATCGGCTGCCCGGGATAGCCTACCCGAAGGTAGTTGGGATCTTCCTGCCGCCATTCAATAGAGCCCTTTGTTCCAAAGACGCGGACTTTAAGTCCGTTATCATTGCCGCAGGCTATCTGTGATGCCCAATACATACCGCTTCCGCCGTTATCATACTTGAGCATGACGGAACCATTATTATCAAGAGTGCGCCCCTCCCCGACGATGTCAAGTTTTGCGCTGAGGGATTTAATCGTAAGTCCTGTTATGCAGGCTACTGTATTTTCGATATGGCTGCCAATATCCCCCATGCAGTTTGAGACTCCGGACTGTTTGGGATCCGTTCTCCAGGATGCCTGTTTTGACCCCTCCTTTTCAATTGTAGTCAGCAGCCAATCCTGAGGATATTCTGCCATTACAAATAATATATCTCCGATATTTCCTTTTCTGATCATTTCCCTGGCCTGTTTGACCATAGGATATCCGGAATAGGTATACGTGACACAGAACAGGAGATCTTTCTCTTTTGAGAGAGCCGCAAGTTCCGTCCCCTGCTCCACGGTAAGGACAAGCGGCTTGTCACAGACGACTGATATGCCGTTTTCCAGGAAAGTTTTGGCTATCGAAAAATGAGCGCTGTTCGGCGTTACGATCGTAACAAAATCAATCCCGTCTTCTCTTTGTGATTCGGCGGCAGCCATTTCTTCATAGCTTCGGTAAAGCCGGTCCTCAGAAAGACCTAAGTTTTCACCCGTTCTTTTTGTATTGTCAAAATCCCGGGAGAAGCAGCCGGCCATCAGCCGGCACTTTCCGTCAAGGGCTGCAGCCTTGCGGTGCGCATCGCCGATAAAGGCACCCTCACCTCCGCCAACCATTCCGTACCCGATAACCTTTGTATTCTTCACTATTTCTGATCCGCTAATCATATCGTTCACCTCCGCAAAATTTTTTGGCTGATATTATTCCAGCATATCGTGTATGCCAAAATACATATTTTTATCGAGGGCTTCAAACTGCGGCAATCACTTCCTTGTCATTTTGTAAGAGCCCCATAATTAAGAGAATCCATTACCTGATACATGATCCTGGCTGCTTCATCGATATTGTCATCAATATATTGTCTCGATTCACATGATTCAAAATCATTCCCGAGGATCTTGTCATAGCGATCCATCAGCTTTTGAGCGGCATACTGACCTGATTCCCTTACTATTCTTGTCCACATATTAACACGTACCACACCATCCTCACGAAATCCGTTAATATCTTCATTTTTGAGGCTCGATGTTCCGTGAAGAACCAGCATCGGTTTCCCGAGACTCTCCGTGAGACTTACTGCCCGGGATTTCAGATACTTTGCTTCTGTTCCTGCCGACTGCTGTTCAGTACCGAGATCTGCAACCAAAAAGTCAACACCGGTACTTTTGACATACTCAACGGCCCGTTCGATATAGTCATCGTTCTGTCTGGCTGCGTGATCTCCGCCGACCGACAATCCCTCGACAATTCCTTCTACCAGGACCTGATCTCCGTATTCCCGGATATACTCGCTTGTCAGCCGCACATTTTCTTCGTAAGGATATTTCTGTGCATCAAACATAACGCTTGCAAGATACTTCACACCTTCTGTCATTTCCCATCTGTCATTGACCGGATCACCATGGTCGAGATGGGGCAGTACCGTTACGTTGGTATAGGGTGCATAGGGTCCTTCGCAAAGCATTTTACAATATTCAAATGAGGCCATCATCCCAACTTTCGAATCGCGGCTTCTGGTAACTCTGTGTGTCTGCTGCATATAATCATAGTTAGCGGTCATTGCTACTACAACCGGTATATCCTCTATATCATGGTCCTTTGCAAACTGATCCGCTGCTCGAAGAATCGCCTCGATATTCCAAAAGCTTCCCGAGCAGAAAATCGCAAGACTTACCCCTTTTTCAATGGCTGCTTCCATTGCTTTTTTTGCATCGTCCCTTTGTGTAACATATGCCATTCTATATATTCCCCTTCCATATTCTTTGAAGTGCCGGATATATTCGCATATATGGTTCAAGTTTTTCCTTATAAATCATTGCTGAGCTGCTGTCCGGCAGATATGTTTTCTGTGTTTTTGCAAACAATTTGGCCGTACTTTCTATATCCTTATAATCACCGAGTGCATACCCGCACAAAATCCCAAGTCCTACTGTTCCGCTCTCTTCTGATGTAAGTGTCTTAATCTCCCGATTCATAATGTCAGCCTTGATTTGCATGAGCCTTGACGATTTCGAAGCACCGCCTACTGCAGTAAGATCTTTAAGATCAATACCGCAGCTGCTCAGGAGTTCAATATTCAGCATCATTTCCAGGCAAATCCCTTCAAGAACTGCGCGGTATATCTGCTCTTTGGTACTTCCCATACGAATCCCCAAAAGTGCACCGCCCATACTGGCATCCATATAAGGAGTGCCTGAACCTGCCACATGCGGTAAAAACAAGAGTGAACTGGGGCTATCAACGCATTCTTTATCCAATTCAGCAAAGAAATTTTTTCCGGACAGCCCGTACTCTGCTGCACGCTCACGCTCGATACAGTCTCTGTACCACTTTATTGAGGTACCCGATGAAGTATTGAAAGCAAGAGTAATGAAGCGATCCTTAAGCACAAACGGCTCACAGCAAAAATTATGGGCATACATCTGAGGTGAAATAGCATCTTTATTCAAGACCAGTGTGATGCATTCTGATGATCCCATTCCGTCGACAGAATCCCCTGCATATACAGCACCGGCGCCGAGTGCGGCGAGCGGCTGGTCATGTCCTCCCGCTACAACAAGAACCTTACCCTCAAACCCGAGCTCAGCAGATAAATGGGATGACAAATATGCGATGGGTGTTCCTGAACGAGTCAATCTGGAAAATCGACGGGTATCAAGTCCGAGAGAGTCGGCAAATTCATCGGCCCAGGTCTCTTGTCTGATATCCAGAAGCATTGTGCGGGAAGCGAGTGAAAAATCCACCACTGCCTCTCCGGTCAGCATGTACGTAATATAATCTCCAAACAGCATGATTTTTACGGCATCGTCATAGGTTTCTTTTTTATGCTTTTTGATCCACATCAGCTTGTTGGCGGAGTACATGGGATTAATCGGCATCCCGGTTAGCTGCTGAACTTTTTCCCTGTCAGAAACCGCAAGGATATCAGAAACTTCCTCACTTCCCCTGATGTCTGAATAATAAATACTTTTATCAAGCACATTATTGTTTTTGTCGAGAAGTACAACAGCTTCCCCGAATGACGCAATCGCGAGTGCCCGTATATCTTTATGCTCCTCCGCAATATAAAACAGGACTTTCTTCACGGATTCCCAAACGATGCGCGCATCAATCTCAACATAACCTTCTTTAGGTGATGTGAGCTTGTATTCCTGATACTTATAAGCCAGAATTGCTCCGCTGCTGTCCATCACAGACGCCTTGCAGCCTGCTGTTCCGACATCGAGTCCTATATATGCCATATCTTTCTCTTGCTCTCCAATAAACTTATACGTATAAATTGCGTCGCATATCCGCCATATATTTTTCGGTTTGCAACCAGATCAATTTGTCAGGTAATAATTTCTCTTAGCTTCCTGCCGGCTGTGAAAAGGTCGTTTTCTGAAGAAAATAAGCTGGAGGTTCCAGCGACAAAAATGTCCGCTCCAGCTGCCTTCATAAGTCCGGCATTTTCAAAGCTGACGTTCCCGTCCACTTCAATTGCGATCCTTTCATAACCGTGAACATGCAGGTATTCCTTTAGCCGGCTGATTTTTCCGATTGTGGCCGGAATTAGTTTCTGACCGGCAAAACCGGGATTGACCGTCATGATAAGAATGACGTCAATGTCATCGAGAACATCTTCAATGCTGAAGATCGATGTCGATGGATTCAGTGCAACACCCACCCGGGCACCTAACTCCCGGATACGCTGGAGCACACGCTGAAGATGGACGGTCGACTCCTGATGCACACAGACCAAATCGTACGGACGTATATCAAAAAACGATAGTTTATCTTCCGGATTTTGAACCATAAGATGGATGTCAAACGGTATATTTGAAATGCTTCTCACAACCCGCAAAAAATCCGGTCCCAGCGTATAGTTGGGAACAAACTCCCCATCCATAATGTCAAAATGAAGGTATTCGACTTCAAGCCGGGTAAGTACGCTTACACTTTCTTCCAGATGCCGGAAATCCACACACATCATAGATGGTGAAATCATCCCTTTCATAGCGAGTTTACCTCCTTCATGGATGTACAACCACACGCAGTCCGGAATGTCCTTCCGCAGCAGCAAACGCCTCACTGATTTCATCCCGGAAAACTCATGACCGGGAATGGTTGGAAAGTGCTATGTACCTTTTACAAACACGCGTCCTATATCAGAGCCGCATATTCCGGATGCCATGATTTGTATCACTACTTCACCCATTGAAGCAAAAGGCCGGTTGACTTCTTCGCAACGGATATCACCTATCCCGTGTAAGACACAAGCCTTCATCGCCAATCACCCCCTGCAAATATTCCGTTCAGAACAATATGGTCATAAACCGGATAAGCAATAACAGTAAGTGAGCCCCGCTGAGAAAAAATGAGTACAGGGCTCACTTACCGGCTGTCAAGCTGCTACATTCCGCAGGATCTTAAGTAATCGACACTTTTCAGCAGAACATCGGCACCGCCGACAATCTCCAGTGTTGAGGTCTTGATATTTGCATCCCTCAACACGTCACAAACTCCTTTTATGTCAATCACGCCGTCACCTACTGCAATCGTCGAGAATCCACAGCCATACTGTGTTCCCCTTTTTGCAATCCACTCTTCCCCCAGATCTTTCCAGTGAATATGATAAATCTTATCTTTGAATGCTTTGGCCATTGCAACAGGATCCGTACCGCCCAGCCAGGAGTTGCCGGTATCCAGATTTATTCCGAGGGATTTCGGATTTCCAAGAAGATCCATGATGCCCTGCAATCCTTCGATCGTATCTGTAACCGGTCCGTGAGGCTCAAGCACAATACGCACACCATAGTCCTGCGCCATTCTTACCGGCTCAAGAAGTTTTTCCGCACACGTGAATATTTTCTGATCAAAGGTCGTTTTCTCAGCCCATTCAGACTCTGGTTCACTGTCCGTCGTTACAACTTCCGTTACACCGATTGCAGCTGCAAATTGAACCGCTTTCATGATCTCACCCGTTCCGAATCTGCTCGGTTTTGTCGGGTCAAGTAAATTGGCATGCGCACATACGGTCGCTATTTTCATGCCATACTTATCAAACAGTCGTTTAACATCATATGGGTTGTCATCCAGGCTGACGACCGGCGAGAATCCCGCTGTTCCGAGCATGGTTGATCCGCTGTTTGTATCTGTAATGTCACAGCACGTAAATCCCATTTTCTGGGCTTCCTGAAGTTGTCTCTCGACGCTGGCAAAAGGAACAATTAAAAGAAATACACCTATATCCATACCTTTGAACCTCATTCATTCTTCATGGCGGCATCAAATGCGCCGGTGTTTGCATTAATATTTACCTTTTTAGCATAAGCGCAGGACTCTGTGCCGCCTCTGAATCTTTCCATTCCGGAATCTTCCCACTCCACTGACAAAGGGCCTTCGTAGCCAATACTATTAAGTTCACGGATAATGGCTTCGAAATCAACGTGACCCCTACCGACAGAACAGAAATTCCAACCCCGTTTAGGATCACCGAATTCTAAGTGAGATCCTAAAATTCCATTTAACCCGTCAAGGGTCACTCTGGCATCTTTCATATGAACATGATAAATTCTGTCAGGTAATTCACGGATCATCAGATGAGGTTTTATTCCCTGCCATAACAGGTGGCTCGGATCAAAATTCATACCCAATGTTTTCCGGTAATCGAATGCTTTTAGAAGTCTGATGAATGAATAATAATCAAAGGCTATCTCTGTAGGGTGAACTTCAAGCCCGAACAGGATTCCGTATCTGTCCATTTCATCAAAAAGCGGAGTCCACCGCTCAACAATCGTTGCATATCCCTGGTCAACCATTTGCTGCGATGTCTGCGGAAATGAATACCAGTATGGCCATATGGGTGATCCCATAAATCCTGTAATGATTTTGATGCCAAGATTATTCGCTGCCTGAATTGTATACTTAACCTCTTGAATAGCCCATTCCCGCATCTTTTCCGGCTGGTCTGAGACGGAAGAAGGAGCAAATCCGTTGTGTCTGGGATCCAGGACGTCTCCGACAAGCTGCCCGGAAAGATGAGCGCTGATCGCCCACGCATTCAGGTTGTATTTTTCGAGTGAATCCTTGAGGCTCTTAACATAATCCATATCTTCAGCTGCACGTTTCGCATTTACGTGGTTGCCCCAGGTTGCAAGTTCAAGACCTTCATATCCCATTTCAGCAGCTTTTTTACACATTTCATCGAATGGCAAATCCGCCCATTGTCCCGTAAACAGTGTAATAGGTCTCATAGTAAATCCTCCCAACAATATGATTGATAGTTGAATTTTCGATTATAGGAGGCCTGCATACGCAGACCTCCTACCTGATCGTCCCGGGAAATTATTGATTTGCAAGATAATCAGAAACGGCCTGATCAAATTCTGCAAACTGATCTTTGTTCATTTCATACTGCTCTTCATAGTAAGAAAGTTCCCATTTGATTGTGTTGGCTTCGCGCTTGGCAAGATAATCAGATACTGTCCACGGAATAGCCTGGTCAATGTTCTCTGCTGTTAATACAAACGGAGGTTTGATCTGCAGATACTGTGTGAAAGGCTCGTCATTAAAGTGTCTGACAATCTGCTGTACACAGAGATCAGCATTGAGGGAGGGAGGATTCGGTACTGTCGCAGCAATTGTTCCTGCTTCGAGATATGCCCATACATCATCTTTACCGTTATTGGATACGATAACTTTGTCTGTTACTCCAAGCTCTTCAAAAACCTGAAGGATACCAAAAGCCTCTTCTTCATTAGCTGCGAAAATTACATCAAAGTCTTTACCTGAAGCGATAAGGTCCTGAGTAATCGGGATAGCAAGTGTTCTCTGCCATTCACCGCTCTTCAGAAGTTCTGCTGTTCCCATTCCAGCTTCGTCTAAAGCCATCTGGAATCCGACGATCTCACCTTCAGCAGGGCCCTGTCCAAGGAATCCGGGCATATTTACACAAATGGCATCCGGATAATTCTCGGCTACCCATTGCCCGATCATGTAGCCCATCATAACAAAGTTATCGGTTACGTGTCCTGTGAGGTCTGTCCCGGGCTCGAGTTCAGGTTTGCCGGCAATAAAGAAGATTGGAACGCCTGCGGCATCAGCTGCTGCTATAGATGCTGCACTTCCGGCTGCGCCGGTTGTAATTACAGCAATAGCATCAACACCCTGAGCGATCATGTCCTGTACATTTGAAAGTTCTTTTTCAGGTTTGTAGTCTGAGTTAACCTCAATAACTTCCATTTCATATAGTCCGGCGATTGCTTTGAATGCATCTCCAAACTGAGCATAATAGTCATCAGGACCTGCATTGATGAATCCAAGCGTTTTTCCGGCAACATTATTTACTGGTTCTGTAGGGGCGGCTGTTGTATCGGCTTCGGTCATTTCTGCTGTTGTAGCGGCTGTGGTGACTTCTGCTTTTGTTGTTGCGGGTGCTGCTGTTGTGGCTTCACCCTCTGTCTTACAGGCTGTAACTGACAAGAGCATTGTCATGGCCAATAGGATTCCAAGTAATTTTTTCATTTTTTTCCTCCTTCTTTTTTGCCAAGATTATTCGTGACGGACTATATTAAAGCGAAAGAGAACACTTACTTTGCTGCTTTCTTGACAGCCGTTGTTTTCATTCCGCTATAATAACCAATTAGAACAGCTATAATAATCATTGCTCCTTTCATAATGTATTGATAGTGCGGGGATACACCCAGAATGTTGAGTGCATTTGAAATAATTCCCAACAAAATTACGCCGATAACAGTTCCCCAAATACTACCTTTTCCTCCGGATAGTGCCGTGCCGCCGACAACAACTGCAGCGATAACATCAATTTCCTTGCCGGATCCCATCAGAGGATTTCCTGTGCCGAGCCTTGACATCTGCGCCATAGCTGCGATAGCTACAAAGACACCGTTCAGCGCATATATCAGGAGTTTAAAATTCTTTACATTCACGCCGGACAGGTATGCCGCATTTTCATTTCCGCCGACAGCGTAGACGCGCCGTCCGAATTTTGTGTATTTAATAACAAGCCAGACAATAAATACCAGTAAAATAAACAGTATGACTGTTGCGTATACCCGTAAAGTATCCGTAAGCTGGATATACGTTTTCCCGAGGAATGTGAATTTGCCTATCAGGGTTATCTCTCTTCCGTTGGTGATGAGATACACAAAGCCTTGATAAATCGTCATGAATCCCAGAGAAACGATAAAAGGTTCCAGTTTAGTCCGGGAAATGATAAGCCCCATAAAAAGCTGGAATATCACCGCTATTAAAACACCGGCCAGCATGACAGACCATTCCGGCCAACCCTGTGTTTTTGAAAGATAAGCCATTCCGACGCCAATAAAACTCATCATCTGTCCGATGGAGAGATCGATACCGCCCATCAACATAACCAGTGTCATACCAATTGCAAGAATTCCAGTTACCGATACCTGCAATAAGACGTTTGAAATATTCATTCCTTTGATAAAAGCAACATCACCAAACTTCATATCCCTTGTGAAGAAAAATTCGACACCGATTACCAAAACAATGATAATCAGCAAAACAAATAACATCATCGAATTCTCATGACGCAATACCCTGTTTACTAATCCGCCGCGATTTGTTGTTTTCGGGACTGAATTCCTGTCATTCATTAATTGCTGCCTCCAATCGATAGTTTCAAGATATTCTGTTCATTTATATCGTTTTCGTTTATTTCTGCTACCATTTTTCCATCCCTCATAACCATAATTCGATCGCTCATAGCTATAAGTTCAGGCATATCGGAAGATATCATGATGATGGATTTTCTGTTCTGCAGAAGTTTGGTCATTATTTTGTAGATTTCTTCCTTTGCACCAACATCGATTCCTCTGGTCGGTTCATCGAAAATGAAGATGTCCCCTTTTGTTGCAAACCACTTCGCCAATACTACTTTCTGTTGATTTCCACCGGATAGAAACCTTACTTTTTGAAAAATGCTCGGCGTAATAATGTTCATTTCCTTTATATACCTGTTTGCAATACTAAAATCCTCAGAAGGCAGCGCAACCGGGGCTTTCGTTTTTGCATAACTTGCAAGTACCGCATTTCTAACAATGGTATGGTCCAGAAATAGTCCGGTATTCTGTCTGTCTTCGGTAATGAAGCACATATTTAATGCAATCGCATCAAGAGGCGTGTTAATTTTAACTTTTTTTCCTCTTATGAAAATTTCGCCTGTAACCGCTTTTTTATAACCAAAGATGAGTTCTGCCAGTTCAGTTCTTCCCGAACCAACCATTCCGGAAATGCCCAGCAGTTCTCCTTCGCGCACATAGAAAGAAGCTGCACTCACTCCGTTGCCCGACATGTTTGAAACTTTAAACATTTCATTGCCGATTTGTGTTTTCACTCTGTTATAAAAGGCAGAGACATCCCGTCCTACCATATCCGTTATCAATTTTTGCTCATTTAAGTCATCAATCTCATATGTGTTGATTTTTTTACCGTCACGTATAACGGTCACCCTGTCAGCAATTCGAAAAACTTCTTCAAGATGGTGCGAGATGTATATGATACTTATACCTTCTTTTGATAATGTTTTAATAACGCTTAAGAGATGATCGATTTCCTTTTTACTGAAGGATGCGGTCGGTTCATCCAGTATCATAATTTTCGATTTATTTATAAAAGCTCTCGCAATTTCAACTGTTTTTTGTTCTCCGCTTCCAAGAAGCCCCACAATGTCATAAGGAGAAATACTGGAATGCAGAAATTCGAGTACCTGCCTTGTCTTTTCGATCATTTTTACTTTATTAAGAATAATTCCCCTGGCCAGCTCGTTTCCGTTATACAAATTCTCAACCACATTTAGAAGCGGATATAAGTTATGCTCCTGATATATCGTCTGAACACCAAGCTGCATAGCCAATTTCGGGGTCATAGCTTCCGCTTTTTTACCATCGATGTCGATTGTGCCGTTATCCGGAGTATATGCACCGGACAATATTTTAATGAGAGTGGATTTTCCCGCTCCATTTTCTCCGCAAATACAATGGATTTCTCCGCGCCGCAAATCAAAATCGAAGTTATTAAATACATTAACTCCTGGGAATGATTTACTGATTGCTTTCATTTCGAGAATCAAATCCTGGGGCATGAAAGAACCTCCGATCTTAAATCAATTTTACAAATTTTTCAGCTTCTTTGTTATCAGGACCAAAATGCTTAAACATGACAATATTCTGGTTATCACTGATGTTACGAATCCGTACGCCCTGGTTCGCTCTTTCTTTCACAACAAAAAATTCATCTCTGGTTAGTTGACCGAAACGGATAACAGAAGGAGTTTCAATCAACTCATCTTCCATGTATCCAACTCCCTGCATCATAATGAATCCATAGGCTTCGCTGTCGTTGATTACCACTTCGGAGTTCGGGAATACGGTAAGCCTTTTGGCGGAAAAATCCTTAGCACCATACGAAATCCATTCTTCCTCATAACCTTTTTCCCGGGTAAACTCAAATGGTTCGACAGGAATGGGCTCATGATAATGATTCTTTTTAAAATCGGGATCGAGGTTTGCCTCCCAATCAAGGCAGTCTGCAAGATAATCCAGATCGTATTTCTTATCTTCCGGAACAAATTTTACGAGAAGATCTCTTTCAAAAAACTTATCCTGGACCATGGACTGCATAAATAGTGACGTATCGCTCACGTGCTGCGGCTCATAGGTTACGAGAGAACCGGGAGCATGCAGGATGCCTGCAGGAATATCCCAACCTGTTCCAAGCTTCAATTTATAGGCTCGTGAAAGCTCAAGAATACCGTTATCGCCCTCTTTTCCCCAATTATCCAAACGCTTCTTAAGGTCTTCTTTTGTTGTTCCCGGTTCTAAGCCGAAGTAAGTATATCCGCCGTTATAATCAATACTGTTCAGTTCTACCGGGAAAAAATAAGATTCCGGTTTCGGAGATGCCCCTACACTCTCAGCCTGGGCTTTTTTCAAGTGAACATGATGTGCAATCGGTGTCTGAAAATCATAGAATTTTGCAAATGCCATCAGACCTCCGAATTTATTCATGATTCGGTCGCCTAAAATTTTATCGCCGAGTATATCGATTGCATCTTTCAGAAGTATTTTCTGTATACCGGATTCGGTCTTGATGACAAGAAAACTCATTCCTTCATTTTCCGTGGTAGTTGGTCCGTTATCCACCATTCCCGTCGAAGCCATCCATCTCTCAGAGATTGCACCGCGTCCCGCGCCAAAAGGATACATGTCTCTTTTATCAAGCTTCAGGCGCTTACCGGGAAGCAGTATTGTCCTTGCAACCCATGATGGAGCAAGACGAAGTATGCCTTTTGAACGGTTGATCTCCTCTATAACAAGATCCCTGATATATTGAGTTTCCATCATAAACCTCCTGTTTATATGTATAAATTGATTTGAAAATAAATTATTCTCAAATTTTTAGTAAAATCTAACCAGAGGCAGCTTCAAACAGAAAATACCCTTTTTGAACTTATGTTCTTTTCGAAAAAAGTTACAGTATTTGTGGTGCGGATTCCCGAACGATGATGCTGGGTTCAAGCATTATCTTCCTTCTCAAATCCTCCTTGCCTTCAATCAAATTCTGCAGCATAGCAGCTCCCTGAATACACATGGTATGTACAGGCTGGTTGATGGTCGTAAGCGTCGGCGATATCATATTTGAAAGCGGTACATTATCATATCCGATTACTGCAATATCCTGGGGAACTCTTATTTGATTTTCCTTAAGTCTTCGAATAACTCCAATAGCCATGTCATCATTGACTGCAAAGATACCCTCAGGCCTCGATTTTGAAAGTATTTCTCCTGCGGCGATATAACCTGCCCAAATCATATCGCTGATATCAGTATTATCATCTCCCACATATACATGCTGTAAATGCTGCTGGAGACCAAATTCATTTATTGCCAGCATAAAGCCATCATATCTATCCTGCAGTGACTTGTTGTATATCGGCTCTGTACAATATGCGATTTTGGAAATTCCCAACGAAACAAAATGCTGTACCGCCAAAAAACTGCCTTTAATATTGTTGATAAGTACACACGGTGCATCCACCACATCCTGCTGAAGATCATCGTCGAGGACGACAAATGGTACAGCATAGTTTACAAACTTCTTAAGTGTCAGTTTATTTGCTAAACCATAACAGACAAGCACGCCGGCTACCTTTTGCTCAATCAGTGATGTAACATACCAGTCTTCAATTTCCGGATTGTGCATTGTGATGCAAATAAATGTAAAGTATCCAGCTTCCCGCATTATTTTTTCAGTATGCTTGATGATGTCACTATAATAACTATTGGAAACATCCGGAACCATAAGCCCGATTGTATTTCCCCTTCTCATCTTCAGATTACGGGCCATACTATTGCGGATATATCCGAGTTTTTCAGCTTCTTCAAGGACACGTATTTTCACAGGTTCTGATATTTCAGCTGTATTATTCAGTACATATGAAACAGTCGCCTGGGAAACACCGGATGCCTTGGCTACATCATTCATTGTGGGTGGCTTGTTGGTTTTCTTTTTCATCTTTGCTTCACTTTCAGCTTGTTGGTTGATGCCGTTATAATACTGAATTATAACGGCAATAGCACACCAGTATAAACGTCAAATTACTATTATACCCTTTAGTTTATCGCCTTTTCCGGTTTTCATAAATTGGATTCCCTTTTCTGTATCCTCCAGCGAAAATCTGTGTGTAATCAGTTTGTCCAAATGTACAAGTCCGTTTGCTACAGCACTAATAGCTGTAGGCCATACTAACGGGGCAAGCCATGCAAACTTGATGGTCTTATCTGACTGAATGGTTGCAAGCGCGGGAATCTCTATTTTATCGTCTGCACCGGGGAGACCGAAATACACAATGGTTGCACCGGCACCGGACACAAGCAGTGCGTCCTGAAGAGCTTGTTTCGAACTTGTAGGGACAATAACTTTATCAGCAAGCTTTCCGCCGGTCAATTCTGAGATCTTTTTTACAATATCCCCGCAATAGTTCTCAGATTCTTTGTCCTTAACATTAATGATATAATCTGCACCAAGTTCTTTTGCAACATTAAGCGGATAATCACGAGTTCCTACTACTGCTACCTTACCGGCACCGCTTGATTTTATAAGCTGGGACATCATAATGCCAATAGGACCCGGCCCGAAAACAACAACGAATTCACCTGGATGAACATCAAGCTTTTTAACGCCGTATGTTCCACAGGCAAGAGGTTCAATGATGGCAGCATCTTCAAACGACATTGAATCCGGAATTTTGTATACGTGTGTATAATTAAGTTTGCAGTATTCAGCAAAAGCACCATTGACTGTAACACCGGGAACAACAACATTCGCACAAATATTGAACTTACCTTCTGCGCAGGCAGGACATGCATTACACTGCATAACAGGATTACATGTAACCCTGTCTCCGGGTTTAAAGAGTCCGAGTGATTGAGGCAGTGCTCCAACTTCGACGATCTCTCCGCTGAACTCATGTCCAAGGACAAGCGGCCCTCTGCCGTCGGAAGTTCCCAACGGACTATGACCATAATAGTAAGATTGATCAGATCCGCATATTCCAGTTGCCTTTACTTTCACAAGCACTTCGTTATCCGCAATCCGGGGGATATCGATCATTTCCAATTTCATCACTTCCGGCTCATAAAAAACCTGGGCTCTCATTTTGCCTTCCATACATCTCACCCTCCAAACACCTTATTTGCAGAATTTTTCGTTAATCTCTTTATCAACAAATTCCTTGCACTGGGCTGTAACTTCCCAGGCGTCGCCCCATTCGCAAAGATCAATGGCCCACCAGTCTGCTTTATAATTCGCTTTATCAAGAAGTGCAGGTATCACTTCGTCAAAATTGATTTTTCCGATACCGAACGGTGCATGGGTACTCGTGTTCTGGTCATTCAGAGTTCCGTCAGAATCGATAACATGTACCAGTCCGATCATATCTTTAAGCAATTCACAATATTCAGTAATGCCGCCTTCAAGAATGCAGCCTTCTTCAATATGGTTAGCGCCTTCGACTGCGCCCATGTGCGCATGACATGTATCGAAAAGTATCTTAAAGTTCGGCTCATTTACCGCAATGGCAACTTTCGCGACGTTCTTAGGTTCGTTGATAATAAAGCCTGGTTCAAATTCCCATACAACAAGCTGGTCCTTTTCGCCTGCTATTAGAGCACATTCCTTAAATAATTCGACATAATAATCTTTTACCTGCTGATATGTCATATTTTCCGGAAGGACCGGAGGGGCATCTGTATCAACACGAATAATCTTTATGCCCATCTTATCGCAGAAGTCCACATTCTTCTTAAATATTGCAACATACTCATCACGCTGATTGATTGCATTTACACTCCACATATCTGCGGCAAAGTCAGCAACTTCCAGCTTGTTGTCTTCGAGTATACTTTTCAGTTCAGCCAATTTCTCAGGGGTGCCCCAGTCGTCGGGATGAGCATGCGGTTTGAAACCTCCAAGGCTTATGCCATCGAATCCAAGTTTGTTCAGTCCTTCACAAAGCTCCCTGAGGGGAATCGGATTTTTTGCGTACTCGCCGAAAATGTAAGCCCAACTACCTATCGAAACCTTTTTCATAACGGCCACTCCTTATCATTATTAAGTGTTTATCCGATCGATCATTTATACGATTAAACCAATTAATTGTATTATTCCACATATTTTTTATCAGGTCAATAGTATTTTTAGTCATTTTATCAATAGATTGAATCATTTTTTCACATTTAACTTATTCTTATAAATTATAACGAATTAGAAACGGACAGAGATCATTTATCCCTGCCCGTCATTACTCCAAAACGATGATTAATTCCCTTAATTCCAGCGGTTCCGGCGATTCTGTGCAGGGATTATTTAAAGCGCTACACCAACTCCATGTTTTTCCTAATGAACTCGAGTCCCTTGATCGCTATCTCGTCTGTATTCTCAACAAAAGGACGCCATAGCCTGAGTAAGGGAAGTATCTCGGGGACATTGGCATTAAAGGCCTCAATAATAAGATTTCCGTCATACCCGCCTTTCTTCAATGTTTGAAACACGGCCGGCGGAATTGCATGACCGCGGCCGGGAATGCCTCTGTTGTTTTCGGAAATGTGAACGCTATGTATTTTATCCATCACACGTTCCCAGGATGCAGCTGTATCATATTCTTCGATATTGGAGTGGTGTGTATCAGCGAGTATGCCCATACTGTCAACATCGACTTCCCTGCACAATTCATATGCCTGCTCAACCGAATTGACGATATACATTTCAAATCTGTTCAAAGGTTCTGCGGCCAGCTTTACGCCCCTCTCGCGGGCATACAGAGCACATTCACGAAGTCCTTCGACGGCATATTTCCTCTCATCCGGCGTGGGGCCCGACTGTGTTGTGTTACACAGTCCCTGAAACATCGGACCACTGAAAACACTACCGCCAAGATCGCACGTTTTGGATATGCAATTTTTCAGAAAATCAATCGCCTTTCTTCGCATTGCTGAATCCGGACTTATGATATCCATTTCAGAAGCGACATATACATCAAGAGCACAGGCCGCAAGACCAATCGCATCAGCCTTTTTCGCGAACTTGTCAATTTCTGTAAGGCTCAGCGCTCCTACACCGATTTCAAATGCATCAAACCCCCACTCCTTCAGGTTGTCCAAAATATATCCGTGCTCAGTAAAACTAGGCGCCGCTGTCCACAGCAACAGATTAATGCCAACTTTCATGGTAATCCTCCCTTAATCATAATCGTTAAACTTTAAATCAAAGGTCGAGTTAGTCCCGGTTCGTTTAAATCAAAATATGATTGAACAATTATGTTTAATCGTATAAACTAAATGCATTATATCTAATATTTTTGAAATTATCCAGATAGTATTTGAAATTATTCAGATGATTTTGCTTTCATTTGTTTTTATAATGTCACTATTTCGAGCATATTCAAGATTTTTTTAATTATATATATAATTATCTATTCACCCAAAACAATTGAGGGGTTATACGTATAAAATTAATCTGAGAATTCACTTATCTCTTTATCTGCAAACACCAGCTGAGTGAATCCATCGGAATCACGAATTATGCAATTAATCCGAGAAAAATTTTAGAAATAGTCGGGTCAAATTGACTTCCGGAACATCTTCTTATTTCTTCTATCGCTTCCTGCTTTGTCATAGCTAAGCGATAAGCCCGGTCATTGGTCATTGCATCAAAGGAATCTACAATGGACAAAATGCGTACAGAAGAGGTATACTTTCACCAATAAGTCCTTGAGGATACCCCTGGCCATCCCATCTTTCATGATGACAGAGAATATATTTTACAATGGGTACAAGTTCCGAAGTTGCCTGTGCAATCCTAAAACCAACTTCCGGATGCTTTTTCATTTCTCTCCATTCATTTCTCGCTTTTCTTTAGTTGATTAGCTAAAACTGTGTCGCTCTCCATGCACCTGTCAGAAGATATCTTGTATTCTCTGTGAAATTCCTTAAATAACCCCCTACGATGCGGTGATCTTTGGCGCTCCTGTCCAGGAGGCCCGGCTCTCACCGGTTATGAGCGAATATCTTGCCCTTCTTCCCGCAACTGCAGGGCAGGAAAGCAGCATGCTTTGTAACCAAGCAATTCAAAATGAAGTGGATGGGCAGTACGCGGGCTGTTAAACAGATCACCCGCGCAGCAGAACAAAAAGGGACCTCAATAACGGCTTCCGGCATTGTTCAGTGGTCATCGGATGCACGTGAAGAGCAGATTCGCCAGGTCGTGGACAGCATGAGTCGAATAAAGGAGTCCGGAGCAGGTTCGAGGAGGCAGCGGATAATGAAAAAAGGCATGAAAAAGAATATGAAACGGATAGTCATAGTTCTTCTTATACTAACCGAATGTTGTGCCATCAATGATAGCTTATCGTTTTTAAGTGATACTGCAAGATAGCATAACCAAAACCAGCTCCGGTCCGGCCGCAATGAGGCGGTCAGATAATATCGTATAGAGCCCTGACCAGCTTTCATGATTCCCGGCAACAAAATAAACCGGTGCAATCTGCACGGCCGCATCGGCGTAATCCATTGCTGCCTCTATGTCAGGATGGCTGCTGTCAATAATATCTCCGGTAATCAGAATAATATCGGGATCAGCTTCTTTTGTCATTACTTTACCGTTTTCCGAACGCCAGACCCTTCATCGAGACTCTGGGAAACGGATGCGCCGCTCTTTGCACTGCTTTTCCGAAACGCATCGGGCATGCTACGCGGCAGCTGTTGCACTCGATCGTGGCAAAACCACGCTTTGTAGTTCCGAAGGCATTCGGCCTGCAAAGCGCCTGATCTACTTGTCTTTCCGCTATCGCATGAGCGGAACAGGCATCGATGCATTTTGAACAGTTCGGCAGACAAATATCTTCGCAAAGCGGATCGGACTCCAGAGGAATGTTCAGAAGAAATGCCCCGATGATGATCATATTTCCGTACTCTGGATTGATCAGAAGCGAGCTTTTCCCGATGGTTCCCAAGCCGCACTTCACCGCCGTATGCCTCATGGAAAGTAGTCCTTTCCCAGTCTTTGTCTTTTCATCCCAGTAATCATACGGTCCGTCGCACGGAATCGGAACGGCCAGACAGCCCCATTCGCGCTCAATCTTCTTAGCGCTTGTGATACAGATCCGATCGACCATTTCGCAAATATCGCAGTTAAAATGTTCATAAATCAGACTCGAGTCCACAAGAGACAAGCCCTTTGGAAGCGCTGCGCCAAAAGCGACCACGGAGCGGCAATCCGCCCAGAGATCCAACGGGGAGAACCCTTCCGGAGAATCTTCAAATCGATCGACATGGGATACCCCGCACACATCGGCACCCTCAGCAAGAACAATGCTTTTGATCAGATCTCTCATATAACGGTACCTGCTTTTTTCGGCGCATACGATTATTTTCTCAAATCTTTCTTATGTGCGACAACCTTTAACAATCATTTTATCTCCATCCGGCATATAGATAAAGCCTCCAAGATTCGTACGGTCGAAAAGATCTTTCATCTCCGCACGGTTGTATATTCTCACGTCACCCGTCTTGAGCCGCGCGAATTGCCTTTCCCTTCCGGGTTTAAAGCAAACTTCTCTTCCTTCGCAAATTTTCCCGTGGATATAATTACTCCCCCTTCCGGTTATGACGCTTTTTTCGTCTAATAACTTTAAGGGGGAGCAAATTAAGTGCATGGGTTGGGAGTTAACATTTTTGGCCTTTGACATGTACTCATATTAATATTCGAAAAATTTCTCCCCGGAGACGCCGCAAATCAGGAAAACGCTCCGGCTGCTTATTTTCATGTTGGAAAAACTAATTTTCTCCATTCCTTCCCTTATCAGGCGACATAATCACCAATACGCTGTGCGTGTTCTGATCATCTGTCAGAAGGATGCTGCCGTTCATTTCGGGTACTCCATCTACTGTAATCGAGGTTATGGACACACCCTGTCCGGAATCGTTTTCGACCATGATGTGGTAAAGCGTGGTCCCGTAATGGTAGTCTATTTCCCAGGCATGATACAGCGCAGGGACTGCAGGAGTAATAAAGAGCCTGTCTTCCTTCAGGGATATGCCGAGCTGCGAATGCAGCAGGCACTGGTACATCCAGCCGGCCGAACCGGTATACCAGCTCCAGCCTGCTTTGCCGGTGAACTTTTCACCCATATATACATCTGCGCTCATTACGTAGGGTTCTTTCTCATACCTGGCAACATCTTTGATGGTTGATGTTGACAAGATTGGATTCAGCATATCAACAAGTTCATAGGCATCTCTTCCCCTGCCTGCTTTTGCATTTGCTATGGCAAGCCACAGGGCTGCATGTGTGTATTGACCGCCGTTTTCACGGATACCGGGGAAATATCCCTTGATGTAGCCGGGATCCGGCAGTGATTTGTTGAAAGGCGGGGTCAGTAATTGTATGACACCGTCAGCCTGATGCACCAGGTAATGTTTGGCCGAATCCAGAGCCTGCATAGTGCGGGCCGGGTCTCCTCCTCCGGAAATGACCGACCATGACTGGCTGACAGAATCAATCTGGCACTCCTCATTGACATGTGACCCCAGAGCGCTTCCATTGTCGAAAAAGCCGCGGAGATACCACTGTCCATCCCACGCATTTTTCTCGATTTGTGACCGGACCTGCTCGGCAAGACCGTTTAGCTTATCATAGCTCTCCTGGTCATTCATCAGAAGACAAAGCGGAAGGAATTTACGGACGGCACCATAGAAGAACCATCCAAGCCAGACACTCTCTCCTTTACCTTCAATGCCAACCCGGTTCATGCCGTCATTCCAGTCTCCTCCGCCCATCAACGGCAGTCCGTTCACACCGAAATGACCTGCACGCTCGAACGACTGCAGACAATGGCTGTAGATGGTGTCTGTTTTTTCGGACACTCGGGCTACAAACATTTTTTCAGCCTCTGCAGGTCCCAATATATCCCCTTCAAGATAGGGAACCTTTTCCAGCAGGATATCGGATCTGCCTGTATGTTCCACAAAGGCGGCAGCGACATAGGGAAGCCACAGCATGTCATCCGATATACGGGTTCTTACCCCGACGCCGGTAACGGGCTGCCACCAATGCTGTACATCGCCTTCCACAAACTGGTGTGCGCTGCACAGACGCAGCTGATTGGCAGCAAGGTTTGCATCCACATCCAGGAGTGCAAGAACATCCTGAAGCTGATCCCTGAATCCAAAGGCTCCTCCGCACTGGTAAAAGGCTGACCTTGCACGTAGGCGGCAGCTGATGATCTGGTATACGAGCCATCCATTTAGCATGATATCTGTCGCCCTGTCCGGCGTTTTGACACGAACACGTGAAAGGGTGGTTTTCCAGTAATCATGGACTCGTTCCAGTTCATTCTGTGCGGCCTGTACCGTGCGGAACTTGTCCGCAAGGTCTTCTGCCCGCATGATACTTCCTGCCTGACCCAGCCCGAGAACCAGCGTCTTACTCTCACCTGCGGCAAGGTGTATGTTTATCTGAATCGCACCACAGGGTTCAAGACAAGCACCTATGTCGCCCGAAAGCATCTGAGCTGCAAGCCCTAAAGGATAACTTATTGAGCGTCCCACACCAAGGAAACCTTTTTTGTCGCCGGTGAACGAAGAAACGGACTCACTGGCGAATATGAACGCAGGATGCTGCTGTTCGAATTCCGAGTATATGTTTCGTGCAGAAAACAATTGCGTTTGTGAGTTGTATTGAGTTACAACATAGGGCGAGCACTGTTCTTTGAGGGCGCCGAGTACCCATTCGACATACAGCGTCACTGACAGTTCCCTGTCACGTCCGCTATGATCCCTGATACTTAGCAGCCAGAGCTTTACAGGGTCTTCCGCTGCAGCAAAGAGAGTCATTGACTGTTCCAGATCCAGTTCTGCATGTGCGAAAACAGAATATCCGAAACCGTGGCGTACCTGATATATCTGTCCTCTTCCTGGACGAAGCGATGCCGGCGAGGTAATAGCCCCCGTCTCCAGATCTTTTATATATACTGCCTCAGAGGCTGTGTCAAGGATAGGATCATTCGACCAGTCGGTAAGTTTGTTTTCACGACTGTTGCCGGCCCATGTGTAACCGGCTCCTGTCTCGGACACATGAAAGCCAAATGACTCATTGGCAATAACATTTATCCACGGGGCCGGCGTCTTCCGGCCGCTTCCCAGCCACATCTCATACTCCTGTCCATTCGCAGCAAAACCACCTATTCCATTAAAATATTCCAGGGAAACCGGGGGGATAAAGGACGTTGTCCCATTCGACTGAACCAGGGAATCGCCGGGAGGCAGAAGAATGTTTTCGATACTCCGGTCATTTTTCCCTGAGGGCTTTTCATGCAGCGGCTGAGCAGGCATATAAATCCCAGTCTGCTTTTTGATAACAATACGCGCCACGGTAGATAGCAGATCCGATTCTTCATTTGTCAGAAGAAAACGGCGAAGAATGAACAGACTGGGCTTTTGCTGAAGGCTTTTATAGATCTTCAGTGTGCCGGTGAGCTCCATAATTGTATGGTAAAGCGGCTGCCCGTATCCCTCCTCTTCCTCGTCAACGATAACAAGATCGACATTAACCGTCTGAAGGCGAAGATATTCGTAGGCCATGAGCGTATCCTTTACAACAAGCACATCGTGAATATCCTTCACACGCAGAAGGATGACCGGATAATCCCCGGATATGCCAAAACGCCAGAGACTGCTTTGTCCTCGAACATTTCGGCTGACTATATCTTTCTTATCCCGGAAAAAGCGGGATGGATAATAAAGTGGTCCGACCATTGACTGGATAGCGTTCAGCTGCAGGGAATTGATATTGAGGTATTTCATTTCCAGTTTACTGCTGGTAAGCGCCATATGGAAAACATCCTCACAGCGATGATTTTTGCTCAATTCGTTGCTTAACTTAAGAACCGCCGATCTGGTTGGACAATAACCGGTAACAAAGCAGACCGATACAGATCTGTTGGCAGGCACATCAACGATAACCCGCAAACTCATGATAGGATCCAGCGAAAATCCTGAGTGCCCTGACAGCGGCAAACGTGTCTTAAGCGCCTGCGGGATTATCTGAGTGCCGCCCCGTCCGACAAACGATCTTCGATCCGTCTCGCACTCTGCCGCGCGGGAGAATTCCGATTCGGATACCACCATATGCATAACCAGTCCATGCTTATCTTCTTCCGACCTTTTACGCCGGCTTGCAATCAGCAGATTACGGTCATGCACAAATTCCAGTTCAAGAAACATCTTATTGAATGCAGGATGAACGGCTTCCGCAAGATGAAAGTCGTCAACAACCTCCATGTAGCTCGTCAATTCAAATTGCGCACTGCGGTCGCTGTGGTTGGTTAGTGTTACCCTTCGGATTTCATAGTTTTCGATGGGGGATAAACTAATCTCTGTATCTGTATTGATCAGTCCGTCTTTACGATGGTATTCGACCTTATCCGGAGCGAAAACTACCTTGTAATCATCCGGGCGCATAAATGTCGGATAATAAGTGTTGCTCCAGATCTCATCCGTTGCAAGGTTACGGATATAGACAAAACTTCCATGGGAAGAACCGGTGCATTCCGGACGCCAGGAATTAATCATGACATTATCACAGCTGCTGAAGCCCTGTCCTCCTGATGTCAGCATCACAAGATAATGGTTGTTTGAAAGGACGTGTGCGATCGGAACCTGCGGATTTACTGTGTTGCAGTAACGGTTCTCGAATTTTTCTTCTTCATAGTCTTCGAGTTCGAGGTTGATTGAGTAACCGCGCCGTGCCAGAGATATAAGAACATCCGCGCTCGTTTCTTCAAGAAGTACCGATGTTGCTTTGACCATCGCCTCGTCATGAAAACGTTTCTGCAGAATATTTGCATGCAGGCAATTGTTGATCGAAGCCAAAATCATTCCCTGATGATGGGCCATAAAGCTCTGCACCAGAGAGTATGGCTTCATCCCCGCCGAATCCGGACGACCAAAGTCGAGTGCCTCATATAATCCATAATCACCGCCGGCACCAATTTCCAGCAGGCGGCTAAGATTTTTCAAAGCGGCCGCACTCATTGTACCGAGTGCCAGGGCTGTCGCATACGGAGCCACGACCTTGACAGGCTTCATACTGGACTGCAGACGCAGATACTGCATACCAAACGGCGCATACTGATAATTTGAGTCTGTATCGAACACGAAATATTGTGATTCAGATACTCCCCAGGGAATTTTCATCTTCTTCCCATAGGCAATCTGACGACGGACGGCAGAGAGGCAGCTTCGACTCAGGATTGTTCCAAATGGCGTTTTCATAATCAGATTGGGCATCAGATATTCAAACATGGTGCCGCTCCATGAGACAAGTGTAGGAACACCTCTGACAAGTGTAAGCGGCCGGCCAAGTGCAAACCAGTTTTTCTGTGCTATATCTCCTTTAGCGATGGCCAGAAAGCTGGTAATTCTTGCTTCAGATGCGAGTAAATCATAGTATCCTGCATCGGCCATCTGGTTTGTAACATTGTATCCTATATGAAAAAGGCTGTGTCTGGGATCATATAGTGCCCTGAAATCAGTCGAAAGGACCAGTTCATCTATTTGTACGCAAATACTTCGAATTCTAACCATCATTATGCGTGCATTCGGTTGACCCAGGTCAGATAGATCCTTCAGGCACATTTCAGGATTCAATCCCTCCGGTCCTTCCAGATCTTTCATGTCAGCCTGAAGACTGTCGCACAGGGAAGCAAAATGACGGCGCCAATATTCACTGGTCTCCGATGATTCCGCTGTGCTTCGCAGGAAAACCAGCAGTTGATCACGTTCCTGCTGCGAAGTAAAGGATCCGTTCAGCAGGTCCGGCTCAAGTCCGGCTACTGCCAGCGTATCACGAAGTCCCAGGAGCAGCTGATCCGGAAATAGCGGCTGTCTTGTAAATCCGAGCAGGCCATTTTTAAGAGTAATCAAATGCGCAAGGAAGTTGCCGCTGTCAACGGTCGACACATAATGCGGCCAAAGCAGTTCCAGTGTTTTCACATTGTACCAGTTGTACAGATGTCCGTTCCATTTGGGCATTTTCTGCAGGGTCCGCATCACTTCCTCACAATGATCAACAAGTGTGCGCAGGCTGATGAAACCAAAATCGCAGGCGCTCAAAGCACTGATCAGCTGAAGACCGATATTCGTCGGGGAAGTCTTGTCTGAGAGTCTCGGTCCGGGGAATTGCTGATAATTATCAGGACACAGCCAATTATTTTCCGGCGTTGCAAAGTCCTTAAAAAAGCGCCATGTCTTCCTGGCCAGTATTCTCAGTTCACGGGTATCTTCCGTTCCAATTTTCTGTTTGGTAGAAATAACGGACGGTTTACTCGCAAGATATGCAATAGCAGGTGCGGCAAGCCATGCTGCCGCGAGAAGCAGTTGGAATACCGCATACAGCGGCTTCCCAAACAGAATTGCCGCCGCACAAAGTGCAATGGCCGGCGGCGCAGTTGCAGGGAGTATCAGTTTACAATAGCTGAATAAAGAGTTCTGCTGACTTTTTTCCGAGCTTTCTGAAGTCTGCCATTCCAAAAGATTACGGTGGCTTATCAGGATCCGGTACAGCGTTCGAATAATCGCATCAAGAGACACAAAAGCATTGAAAGGTAAAAGGATCAGATAGAATGAAGTCTGAACAACCATGGTAGATAATTGCTCAAAAAGTATCTGAAAAGCAATACGCAAGGAAGAGTTCAGCATTTTCTGATAAAGTAGTCCCACAACACGGACAACAAGACGCCAGACATCGGAGAATAGTACAAACGGTATCCATAACCATGCATGTTGCGGGAAAAAGAATGCAGTGATCAATATCGCGAATACACTGGCAACAGGTGTCAGGCTTCGACGTAAATTGTCAATCATTTTCCAGCGCGACAGAAGGTTAATGCGCGAATGGCTGAAGATCCAGGGCAGCAGCTGCCAGTCACCGCGAATCCATCGATGATCCCGCTTTGCGAAGGCAGCAACATTCGGAGGGGTCGTATCGAGCATCCTGATACCGCTTGCAAAAGCGCATCTTGTCAGACTGCTTTCCAATAAATCATGGGACAGCACCGTATTTTTTGAAATCATGCCGTAAAGAAGACGGTGCATAACACGGAAATCGTAAATGCCCTTACCAACAAAAATACCTTCATCAAATGTATCCTGATATACGTCGGATACAACGGTTGAATAGCTGTCGATTCCAGATTCACCTGTAAAAAGACGCGTGAAGAAACTTGCCTTGGAATCTGTGACTCTCGAGCAGATTTCAGATTGGACGATGGCATACCCGTTTGTGATCCGGCTGCTTTTCTCATCAATCACCGGATAATTAAGAGGATGCGCCATAATGCCGACAAGCTGTACAGCACTTTCCCGAATCATATCCGTGTCAGCATCAAGTGTAATGACATAATGGAAACTCGAAAACATCTCCGGCGAACCAACGCGCACATCAAATGCTGCGTCTCCCTCGCCAACCAGCATCGCATTGAGTTCTTCTAATTTACCTCTTTTTCGCTCCCAGCACATCCAGCATTTTTCTTTCTCATTCCATTTGCGATCCCTGAGAAACAGGGAAAATCTCGCAAAAGCACCGGGGTACTTCCTATTAAGTTCCTCGATGGCAACCGTCGCTGCCTGAAGGATAGCTTCATCGTCAGGAAGATTTTTTTTATCGGCATCACTTAAATCACCCAGTATTGCGAAATAAAGATTGGACTGCTTGTTTGCCAGGTAATATTTCTCAAGTCGTGCCGCGTACGTACGGGCACTTGCAGCGCTTCCAATAATTACAGGCATCACAACAAATGTACGGCAGTCATCCGGAATTCCCTGTGAAAAATCCATAGCAAGCTGCGGAAGAGGATGGATCAGGCGTGTAAAGATGGTATTTATCAGATGGATAGCGACGCCTACGGCAAGAAGTCCAAGCTGTATGAGAAGCAGAACAGCCATCAGCGGATTTTGGGCAAATGCAGTACCGGCCACAATACTTACCCCAATAAGCAGTGTGCCCGAAATAGCAGATATTCCTGTCAGATACAGGATACCGCGCAGAAGATTTTTATGATTCTGTGGTTTAAGCTGATGTACCGACCGATTTTCCAGCATGTCAACGAGTATTGGATATCCATTCCCGACCAAATACGTTCCGACATGATTCGGCTGCGTCAGCAGTGGGTCGGAATGCTCCATTCCGGCAAGCTTCACAGCTTTGGCTGCTACTTCTGACTCCGGCAATTTGTAATGCTTTGCCAGTTTTTCCACACGTATGCGGTACCGACTTCTTGTATTTGAGTCGGTCAGCGAATAAATCCCTGCCGGGTCCAATTCAAGGGTTGACTCTGATTTTGAGATTTTTTTGAAAGCCTCCTCCCAGTTCAGTTCCCACATTTCCTTAAGACTGATAATCAGGGAACTAATCCGGGATTCTGCCATCGCCTCATGGTGTCTCTCTTTGTTAACCATATCAGTAATGAGCTGCAGATAGGCGTCGCTCTCCATATCATTCATTTGCGAAAGCCATTTCACAACTTCCGTCTCATCAACCGACATGTTCCTGAGACAAAAGAAAAAATAGGTGACGAAATTTTCATTACTGTACTTATTTTTGTCAAGTTCTTTGATAAGAAGTTCGTCAAGATTTTTGCTGCCGCTTCGAATGGCGTCCGAAATACGGTCCGCAGCCTGGCCGGCCTGAATCTTAATTTGTATACCCTGTATCAGGAGAATCGATTCATCTACTATTTTTTCCAGAAGACTAAGGCTTATTACCGTGCTGAAAGACCATAATTCCTGTGAGGTAAGTTCTTTCTCAAGTTGGTAGGCGTTCAGCAAAGAAATAATTGTATTTTCCTGTGGATGATTATTGGCAGCATTAATTATCTGCCGTGCAATTATGTATATACGCGGACAACTCTTTCTTATTCCAGTTTCAAGATTCGGCAGGCGGGAAAGCTCCTGTATTTTTCCGGCGCCATGCAGTTTTTTAATTTCACGGTAAAGAAGGTTGTAATTGTCGAATATCCAAAGTGAAGCCGGAATGGTCGAAATAGTTTTTGCCGGCGTTTTGCTCAATTGACGACGCACTGACTGAAGATTGAGATAAATCCTCCATTGTGCATTTTTCAGAATATTGCTGTGAGTACGCTTACGCAGAACTTGCTTTCTGGCAAGATCACGCATCATGGTTTCACTGTTGCCACCGCCTGCAGCCGATTCAAGATGTTTAAGCCACTCTTCGGTTCGGGAGTGAACCCGGTAAGGTTTAAGATAGTGATATACAGTATTCAATCGTTTGACAATAAAAAATAATAATATTGCCGTAAGTAGAATCCATAGAAATACTGTATTCTGTGAAACTAAAAATAATAGCTTCATGGCACAACCTCCATTTAGCTGCCTGTCCAATATTGTATTTATTAAATATTCACTTCTTTATTTATCATATTTGCCATTCTTAGCCTGTCCACACATAATCTTCACAACAGTATGGCAGGATTCAAAGTAGATAGTAACTATCGAAAAACTGATTTGAAAGAGGTACTTATATGATTGGATTAGAACTCGCAAATTGTATCCATATGTGCGGAATGACAGGACGCGAATTAGCAGAATGCATTCGGATGATGTTGGGTCACTGAAAATCGGGGGCTGCTACACTTCATATTGAAGTTGCGGCAGTCCCCCTTCCTTCTCATCAATTCTTTTCAAATTTCCTCTTTGCATCATTTTTTGCATCATTCATTGCATCATTCTTATCAATCATGTCATTTATTTTACCCGCGATGCCCTCTTTGGCTTTCTCCACATTATTACTGACACTCGTTTTCTTTTTGAAGTCAGCTTTCGAGGATTGAAGTTTACCGCTTAATTCCATCTGTTCATTTCCTGTGATTTTTCCAACAGCCTCTTTTGTTTCGCCTAAAATCTTTTCTTTGGAATTACTAAATTTATCATTCTTTACATTCATTAAGTATCCTCCTTTCGATGTAGGCTCGTGTACCGGTTCATACCGGAATCAGTTGGACCGTCTGCCGCGTACCAGCTGTACAATAATCAAAATAACTGCAATTACGATCAGAATATGGACTAGTCCTCCAAATGTTGTTGATGTAAGTAGACCCAAAAGCCACAAAACAAGTAAAATAATTGCGATCGTCCATAACATAAGTCATCTTCCTTTCTTGATCAAACCCACAGTTCCAGTTGTTTGTTTTCGTTATTTACCGGTTACCTATTTCCACCGATAGCATATCTGTTGCTTTACGCAACCCCTGCTCGTCGAGATCTTCCACGCATTCAATAATTGCAGACAGCCTTTCATATTCAGCTATTGAAAACAGAACAGCATCAGGCTGATTGTTCTTCAAAATCATTATTTTGCCGTTACTGTCCGCTTTCATCCTGCAGCTTTTGTAATTCTTGATCATATCTGAATTTGATACAATCGATTCAGTTGTGATAATCATAACTACTACCTCAATCCTTCTTGAATGACGAATTATTCATTCATTTACAAGACTGATCAGCAAATAGTATAACGTGGCTTACTTTTGTTGACCGTTCTGCCCTGCTGGTCCCGTATATTCTGTTTTCACCACACGGCTGCCTGTTCGCGGCGTCAGCAATTTCAGTACAGCTAATGCAATCAGGGCAACGACTACCATCGCAATGAGGGTTGCCGGCTCAAAAATCGCACCAGATGCTTCATTAATGGTCACGCGCGAGAAAATTCCTTCGAATAGTTCTACGAAAAACCCGGTAATTCCATATAGAATCTGAATAAAAGAGTTTTCAGCGTTTGCGCCAAGCAATTTCAGTATTAACCTCAAGCCAAGAATAATCTCGACTGCACTGAAAAATACGCTGATGATACGCCTGGCAGGATGGGATTCCGACTGTGCGCTGCTTGTTTGTGTCTGTATGTTCTGTACGGCCGGCTGTGTATAAGGTGCTGCCGGCTGTGTATAAGGTGCTGCCGGCTGCGAATAGGTCGCCGCGGGCCGCATATTGGGTGCTGCCGGCTGTGTATAAGTCTCTGTAGGCTGTGTATAGGTCACAGTTGGCTGTTCATTGGGATTTGCAGG
>Ga0123339_10000441_pt1 | contig 32875 bp, 27 predicted proteins | sample lystaG_FD_89956 | JGI IMG/M metagenome (GOLD analysis project Ga0123339, IMG submission 89956) | Glacier valley bacterial and archeal communities from Borup Fiord, Nunavut, Canada, to study Microbial Dark Matter (Phase II) -... | ecosystem: Environmental > Aquatic > Freshwater > Ice > Glacier ...
CGTGTTTGGCGGCAGAATGCAGACCCTGATGTCCACCGAGAGCAACATCCTCATGTCGCTCGAGCAGGCTGATTTGGTGGTGGGTGCGGTCCTGATTCCGGGAGCCAAAGCGCCGCATTTGGTGACAAGAGACATGCTCTCCGAGATGCAGGAAGGCAGCGTGATTGTAGACGTGGCGGTGGACCAGGGGGGCTGTGTGGAAACCATCCACGCCACCACCCACGACGAGCCGACCTACGTGGTAGACGGCATCGTTCACTACGGGGTGGCCAACATGCCCGGAGCTGTGCCCAGAACGAGCACCTTCGCGCTGACCAACCAGACCATCCGCTACGCCCTCGAGCTGGCCAACGAGGGATTGTACGCACTCGAGCGCAACCCGGCGCTTCGCAAGGGTCTCAACACGATGGGCGGAAAACTCACCTACGCGGGTGTGGCCGATGCCTTTGACCTCGAGTTCGTGGACGCCAAGCTAGCTCTGGTGTAAATCTCGAGTAAAATCAGAAAGCCGCCCTCGAGTGGGGCGGCTTTTCCTATTTACAACTTTTGCCACTCAGCGTTTTAGCCTGCTCGAGCGCCTTCTCGAGGGTGGGCACTTTCATGGCGACCCGCTCGGCGTCGGTGGTGCGCGGGTCCACCATGTATAGCGCGTAGCACTCGCTCCTCATCGCAACGGGAATGTACTGGGTGCCGTACTTTTGCGCCTTGCCCAGATTCTCTAGCGCCCGGTCAATGGAAGCGGCGGCTAGCCACAAGTTGCCGCCTCGGGTGGCCAGGGCGGTAGTGAGCTGGAAGTGTGCGATACAGTTGCCGTGCTGAAATATGAGCGCGATGTTGGATAAATCCTGTGTGGTAGACGCTCGAGCAATCAGCGGCAGCACCGCCACTCTGTTCCTCATGTCATCGGTCTCATTGTAAGTGCCGTTCTGACGCGCCTTCTGGTCGCGGTCCACCAGACTCTGAATCTGGCGGCTGGCCTGTGGGTCGCGGCTCGAGGGATAAACCTTTGCAGGAATTTTTAGCCCCTCGAGCGCGGGTTTGCAGGGTCCGGTTTTCTGGGCGATGGACATTCCGGCGGGTAATTTCATGCCTTCCAACATGCCCGCAGGCATCGGCTGAGGCACCGTGGTTTGCGGCAGCGGCGTGGGCACGAAAGGAACGGTCTCGAGCTTTGCGGCTTGTACGTTCAGGCTCGAGGCCAGCAGCAGGACGAACAGTATTTTTGAGGTCACTTTATTGCCTCGAGCGCTGGAATTTTCGAGACCACCTTGTAATTCTGTCCGCCGAAGTCCAGGCGTCCGGTCAGCTCGAGCAGCAGCGCTTTTTTCGATTTACCATTGGCGAATTCTCGAGCGGAGGTGGCAAGGGTCGGTGCAGACTTTCCAATATTCGTTCCTCCTGTAACAAACCGTGTATCTCGGAAGGTGAGTACCCCGTCACGGTCCGTTTCGAGCACTTGTACACGGTGCGAGGAAAGCCCAAAGCGCAGCTTGTCTATTTCGGGGATTGGCGTTTGAGGAAGCAGCACTGCAAAGAGGGTTCCCGGTTTACCCAGCTTGACGCGATAAACGGGTGTGTACACGCTTGAACGGGTAGCCGATACATCTGGGCAAAGACTGATTTCAGGGTTAGATGGGTTATACCCATCCGCTTGCTTACTCGATTTGCATAGCCATTCGGCCACCAACTCGGACATCTGGTAGCTGAGGTTGATAGGTTGCGCGGCGTTCTCGAGCGAGAGTTTGACCTTGCCCATGCTCAGGGTTGGATTGGTCAGGCTCGAGAGATAGACAGGCGCTTTGGACCCATAAGCCAGCGCAAGCAGTTGAATGACTGGGGTATAAGTGTCCGAACCTCGCTTAAAGATGGCATTCGACGAATCACCCCCGGCGTTGAGCTGAACCGTGACGCGCCCTCGAGCACCGTTGGGAAAGGTTGCCCACAGCACTTTAGCGTCCCGCGTTACCTTCACGCCCTGCGCCCTCAGCTCGCGCTCGAGACTGTTCACCGACACATAAGATTGACCCATCCACACGCAGTTCTCCTTGCACGGCCCGTCGTAGGTCAGGCTCAGCGGCAAGGCCACGCTCGAGCTGAGGGCCAGATAAGCGCCTATTGCCAAGAGTCCCGCCAGGGTCCCGCCTTTGAGAACTTTTGGCAGCACATACACCTCCCGCATTCCCCGACTCACTCGAGAAGCTGCACCAAACTCCTCGAGCGCCCCTTCCAGAGCAACCTCCCTCGAGCAGCCCGTCATCTGAAATTCCCTGACCCGCTCGAGCAGATTAGCCTCGAGTTCGTCTCGCACTGTCTGCCGCTCGAGTCCAAAAAGCCCCGTGCAGGCCGAGTTGAGGTAGCGCTCGAGTGATTTTTCTCTTCCACAGTGTTTCATGCGCTCACCCCTGCGTTTACCAGATGCGTCCGCTCGAGCACTGGAGTGTCGCCCAGAACTCGCCCGTCCTGAATGCGAATCAGTCGCTGGGCCAGCGCGCCCACCCTCGGGTCGTGGGTGACGATGACGAGTGCGCTGCCCTCGGCGTGCAGGTTCTGAAACAGGTCCAGAATCTCGTCGCCCATCTCCTGGCTCAGGTTCCCGGTGGGTTCGTCGGCCAGAATCAGCGTGGGGTTCATCACCAGGGCGCGGGCGATGGCCACCCTTTGCTGCTCCCCGCCCGAGAGCTGACCGGGAAAGTGCCGCGTTCGGTGTCCCAAGCCCACCTGCTCGAGTCTGGCCTGTGCGCGGCTGAGCCTTTCGCGCTGTGGAACCTGCCCGTAAGAGAGCGGCACCAGCACGTTCTCGAGCGCACTGAGTTCGGGAAACAGGTTGTAAGCCTGAAACACGAAGCCGAAGTGCTTGTTGCGAATCCGTGCCAGTTCAGCGTCGCGCAGGCGGGCGATGTCCACGCCCTCGAGCAGGTAACTCCCTTCGGTGGGCTGGTCCAGCGCCCCCAGCAGCGAGAGCAGCGTGGATTTGCCGCTGCCCGACGGCCCCATGATGGACACGAACTCGCCGCGCCCAATCTCGAGTGAGACGCCCTCGAGCGCGGGCACCACCTGTCTGCCCAGAGCGTAACGCTTGGACACGTTTTGTAGCTCAATCATCGGTTGTGTGGTGTTGGGTTGGCTATCCACCGGGAACCTCCTGTTCGTTTCTGAGTTGTCCACCAAGCGAAAGCTGCACGCGGGGCTGGTCTTTGTAGGCTTCCATGCTCGAGGTGAGCACTTGGTCCCCTTCTTTTAAGCCCGAAACAATCTGTACCTTATCTGCGCTCGAGGCTCCGAAGACCACCTCACGCCGCTCGGCGCGGTCCGGGGCTACCCGCACGAAGACCAGAGCCTCACCGCCGCTGGTCAGGAAGGGCGCACGGGGCAGGGTGGGTACATCCCTGTGTACCCCCGTGGTGATGTCCACGCTGGCGCTGACGTTCGGGCGCAGGCGCGGTACCGTGCCCACGAAGCGCACCCGCACCGGCACGCTCGAGCTGGCCGCGCCACCCGCACTGCCCGAAGTGGTCACTGCCTGCGGCGCGACCTGGGCCACCTCGCCGGGGTAGACAGCCTCGCCCATCTGCACGCTCACCTTCTGGCCCACCTGTACCTGCGCGGCGGCGGCCTCGTCCACGCTGGCGTCCACCCGCATCCGCCGGGTATCAGCCACGGTGAACAGCAGGTCTCCGGCCTTCACCGTGTCGCCCGCGTTCACCTTGACCTCGAGAATCTGCCCCTCGAGCGTGCTCCGCAGAGTTGTTCCGGCGGCCTGAATTTGAGCATCTTTGAGTTGCCCACGGGCGGTTTCACGCTTGCGCTCGAGTGCGGCCACGCCCGCCGCTCCCAGCTCGCGGGCCGCGTTCAGGGCATTCAAAGCATTGTCCCGCGCCGCTTGAGCGCCCTGCAAGTCGGTCTCGAGCTTGCTCACCTCGGCGCGGGCCACGCCCCCCGCCGCGTACAGCTCACGGCTGGTCTGTAAGCTCCGCTCGAGCGGCGCAAGCTTGCTTTGAAGGTCGCGTAAGGTTGCCGCCTTCTCGGATGTACTGGCCTGAGCGGTCAACTTTGCCCCGGTCACGGCGTCCTCGGCCTCGGAAAGCGCGGCCTGGGCCTTTTCGACCCCGCCCTCGAGCGTGCGGCTGCGAATCTGGGCTAGCAGCACACCGGGCTTGACCGTGTCCCCGGCCACCGCCTCGAGCCGCTCGAGGGTGCCGTCTGCCGGGGCAGTGAAGCTGATGACCAGCTCGGGCACCACTCGCCCGGTGGCCGAGGTGAGGCTGAATATAGTGGCCCGCGTGACCGGGGCGGCGGTGTAGGTCTGCACCTTAAAAAGGGTGTCATGGGGGCGCAGCAGGTAAACTGGAACCCCGATGAGCAGGGCCAGCGACCCCAGCACGAACAGGGCGAGTGGAAGGCGGCTGCGCGGACGGTCCGCCTTGAGCTGCTGCTGGCGAGCACGCCCCAGCTCGAGGATGGGACCCGCTTTGTTGGTGCTCGAGGGCGGCCCTGTCCCCGAAGGTTTTTGGGGTGTATTCACGCTTCCCTCAGCAGTTCGCCGGGTCGAACCCGCGCCGCCTGCCACGCCGGGTACAGGCTCGAGAGCGCGGCCACGCCCAGCAGCAGTAAAACGGTAGTGAGTGCGGTGAGCGGGGTGAAGTTGAGACCCGCCCTGAACAGCGTGGTGCCGGTGGCTGATTTTATAAGCGGCAGCAGCACGGCGCTCAGGGCGCTACCCAGCAGCCCACCGAAGAGCACCAGCGTACCCGCCTCGAGTAACCGCTCGAGCACTATTCCCCGGCTCGAGGCCCCCATAGCCCGCCGCAAGCCCACCTCACGCGCCCGTTCACTGTTCTCGGACAGTTGCAGCGAAAACAGTCCCACCGCCCCGATGACCAGCATGGCGGCGGCGAACAGCGCGAACAGGCGCGGAATGGGGTCAACGTAGCTCGAGGAAAAGAAACTCTCCGACATACCCTTGGCCAGCAGGCGGGGTGCGCCCTGAGCGTCTCGGTTCTGGGCCTGTCCCTTACCCTTGTAGGTCTCACGCACCGCAGCCAGCACCTGCGCTCGAGCTGCCGCGCCCTGCCCCGGCTTGGCCTTGACCAGCAAAATGGAGGAGTTGCTGTAAGCCTCGTCCTTGATGGGAACGATGAGGTGCACGGCGTTGAAGTCGGTCTGGGGTGGCTGCATCACCCCCACGACCCGCAGCACCGCGCTCGGTCCACCTTCATAGCTCGAGAGGTTGCGAAAGGATTGGCCCAGCGCGCTTTTGCTGCCGAACAGCGCTCGAGCGAATTCTTCGGAGACCACCGCCTCGCCCATTTTGCTGCTCAGGAAGCTGCCCTGAAGCATCTTCAGGCCGCTGAGTTCGGCGTAGCGCGGCCCGGTGCTGATGGCCTGACCTTGTTTGTAGCGCTTGCCGCCGTACTCGAGCAGGTCGCCCGCCGCCCAGCCCTGGAGGTCCAGGGTCTGGGCCGCGTCGGCTAGCTTGCTAAGGGCGGGCAGGTCCTTGGGCTTGAACAGGCCGTAGGTGGTGCTATTGTTGCCGTCGGTAAATCCGGCAACCACCTTGAAGCGGTCCGGGTCGTCGCTCGAGGTGCTCACCTGGCTCGAGACGCTGAGTGCGGTGTTGACCGCTACGGCGCTGAGGCACACGGTCAGCAGGCTGAGAAGCGCCTGAATCGGCTGGCGCTTGGCCCTTGTCCAGGCGAATTGAAAGGGATTGGGCATGGGGGGTTCCTTGGTAGGGCGCTCGAGGGCGGGGTGAGGCGTGGGTGGGGATGTGAAGACATTGGCTCGAGCTTTTTCTTACCGACTCACCTTCAGCCCGCGAGGTGAAAATAGTCCTGTAACCTCAAGCTAAGAATGCAGGGCCTCTGCCGGACGCGTTCTCGAGGCGTCCCAGGCCGGAAACAGGCCGAAGAGCACACTGGTGAGAACGCCCAGGGGCAGAGTCCACAGTAAAAAGATTCCGGTGCTCGAGACTGTGGCTGCTGTGGGTATCCCCCCGGACAGGGTGCTGGAGAGGGCCAGTCCCACCGCCAGTGACACGCCCAGGCCCAGCAGGCCGCCCCAGAAGCCGACCAGCGCCGACTCGAGCAAAGACTGACCCAAGATGCGCCCACTCGAGGCCCCCAGCGCGGCCTAAATGCCGGTTTGACGCCGGGTGGCGACCACTCGAGCCAGCACCAGGCGCGTGACGTTGAGCGCGGCCAGCAGCAGCCCACCCGCCGCAAAGAGCAGCATCACCCAGGTCACGGCCTTCTGGGTGGCGTGGTAGTTGCGCTGCTCCTCGAGCTTGGAGCGCACCGACACGCTGGGGCCGTAAGTTTTGGCCACAAAGTCGCGCACGGCGGCCTGGGTGAGGTTCAGGTCGCTACCGGGTGAGGGCATCAGCAAAATCGAGCGCAGGGTGGGGTCCTCGTAAAACACACCCTTTCCCGAACCCATCGGCACCAGCGCCACCAGGCCGAACGGAGAGGTCTCGCTGCGGAAACGGTTGCCAAGTGGGGGTGCAAAGACGGCAGCCACGGTGTAGCGCTCGTCGCCCATTCCTCCAAAGCTGTTTCTCAGGGTCAGGGTCTGACCGATGGGATTAATCTGACCAAAGCGTTTTTTAGCGCCCCACTCGCTCAAAATGAGTAGGTTGCGCTTCTGCTCGAAATCTCGAGGGCTGGGCCACGCTCCGGCGACCAGTTTGAGTTGGGAAGCCTCTAAAAATCCACGGGTCACGGGATGGACCTCGACGCCCTTGCCCAGCAAGGCATTTCCGACCTCGTTCACCTGGTCAAAATACTCGCGGTAAGCCCAGCCGACGCCGGATACGCCTGCTTTAAGGCGCTCGAGGTCACTCGGCTTGAACTTGGCTTCGGGTTGTCCCACGCGGCCAATCTCCACCAGGGGAAGGTTCTTGCCGCCCGCGTACAGACTGTTGTAATCGTCCTTCTTGAGCTGCACCGTGATTTCGCGCAACTCGGGACCGGACTCGAGCGACGCGTCCTGTCGGGCCTGAAGCACGGTGCGCCCGACCAGTGGCACCATCACCCCAGTGCCCAGCGCGATGGCCAGAATCAGCAGGGCGCTCTCGAGCGGTCTACGCATTTGGGCGCGCAGGGCGTGGCGCAGGGCGTCGAATGTGGACATGGGAGCACCTCGAAGGGAAATTGAAGGGAAAACCTGGCCCATCCACCGTAGCTCAGCAGTGAGGGGCTTTGACTAAGGGGACGGTGAACTTTTGCGCCCCTGGAGAAGCTAAATTTTTGAGCGTCTAGCGGCTCTGGCTCGAGGGAGGTAGATTTTTAACCACCACAAAAGCGGGCGCGGCGTTGTCCAGCCGCCCGGTCAGCTCGAGTAAAATGGGTTTCGTGCCTCGAGCTTGCTTAAATTCCTCGAGCGAATTGGCATATTCGGAGCGGGACACGTCGGTCTCGAATTCGAGCGTGCCTCGAGCGTCTGCCGTGGCCAGCGCGGTTTCGACGAACTCGTTCATCAGGTGCTTGGCTGGGTCGCGCTTGAGGCTGGGGTCCTTGCGAATCCAGGCCAGGGCGTATACCTTACCCGGTTTGCCGAGGTGCTCGAGGGTCTGGGTGAAGCTGCGCTGGGGGCTGAAATCCACCTTGCGTAAGAGCTGGTTGGAAGTCTTCTCGAGCGGGTCAAAATGGGGCAACTGCAAACCGTAGCGAATGGAGTTGCCATAGCCATAAGCTTGCATTTTTGGGTCTACGGCCTGATGTACGAAGTAGGCGATTCTCCAGGCAACGGGAATAGTGATGTCCACCGAATCGCCTGAATGAGCACTGGTAGGCCGCAGTTCGGCTCCGGCTAACTCGAGGGTGGGATTGAGCAAACGGTCAAACGTGACCGGAACCTGGGCCTCCTGAGTATCGTTGTCGAAGGTTATCAAGCTGTTCAGATTAAGATAGCGGGTTTTGCTCAGACTCGATAAAGCTTCCTGTGGATTGGCCCACTTAAAGTCGAGCAAGGTTTTGCCCGCTCGCTCGAGCGCAAAGCGCCGATGGTCAGCAGTGAGGGTATAGCCCTGTCTGGCGAAGTCGGCCCGGATGTCCTCGAGTTTGAGAAAAGCCATCACAGAGGGGCACTGTGCCGTATTGCCTCCCAGCACCCTTCCCATCTGACCCCCGTCACACAGCGAAATGGGCACCACGCCCGCCACGCTCGAGGCCAGCGCCAGATACGCGCCTACCGCCAGCATTCCTGCCAACGCACCACTTTTGAGAATATTGGGCAGAATGTAAACCTCCCGCATTCTCCGGCTCACTCGAGAAGCCGCACCAAACTCCTCGAGCGCTTTTTCCAGCGCCACTTCTCGAGTGAGACCCATCACCTGAAATTCCCTGACCCGCTCGAGTAGGTTGGCCTCGAGTTCGCTCCGCACGGTTTGGCGCTCGAGTCCGTAAAGCCCCTGACACGCGGTGTCGAGGTAGCGCTGGAGGTCGTCGTCTCGGTTCATCCATTCTCCCATGAAGGGTCGAAACTTGGCTCAATTCGACTGGCTCGAGCGCGGCGGATTTTTAACTACTGTGAAGGCAGGCGCGGCGTTGTCCAGCCGTCCGGTCAGCTCGAGCAACAGTGCCTTTTTGCCCCTGGCTTGCTTGAATTTCTCGAGTGAGTCGGTGTACTCGAGCTTGGGCAGGTATGCCCCAAATTTAAGGTTTCCCTGTGCGTCGGCGGTGGCCAATGCGGTTTCGATAAAGGCGTTCACACGGTCCTGCTTGTTGTCAGAAAGCACGGTCATACCCCCCCGAATCCAGGCCAGGGCGTAAATTTTGCCGGGCTTGCCCACTTGCTCGAGGATGTGAGTGAACTTGCGCTCCGGCGTAAAGCTGTAAGACCGATTCGAGCCAGACACCGCATTGCCGTAGCCCAACGACTGCATCTTGGGGTCTACGGCTTGACGGAGGAAAAACGCGATGCGCCAAGCGATGGGCACCGTGATGTCCACCTGATTTTTACCCAGTGCGCTGGTGGGTCTGAGTTTTGCACCTCCCAGGTCCAGGGTAGGGTCGAGCAAGCGGTCAAAACGCACCGGCACCCGCACGGATTGCGTGTCGTCCAGGGTGAATAAGCTGTTGAGGTTGATGTAGTTTTTGCCTTCAACACGTTTGACGACCTCAGTTGGATTGGCCCACTTAAGGTCAAACAGAGCCTGCCCTTCACGCACGAGCCGGAAGTGCTCCTCGTCGGCCTCGAGCGTAAAACCCTGTTTAGCAAAGTCCGCCCGGATGTCCTCGAGCTTGAGCAAAGCCAGCAGGGAAGTGCAGTCGAAGGATGATTGTCCTGGAGCAAGCTCGATTCGAGCACCCATACACATCGAGATAGGCACCGGACCCGCCACGCTCGAGCTAATCGCTAGATACGTACCCACCGCCAAGAGTCCCGCTAACGCTCCGCCCTTCATGATTTTCGGCATGATATAAACCTCCCGCATCCCCTGGCTCACACTCGAGGGCGCACCAAACTCCTCGAGCGCCTTTCTCAAAGCTACCTCCCTCGAGTGTCCCATCACCTGAAATTCCCTCACCCGCTCGAGCAAATTGGCCTCGAGTTCGCTCCGCACCGTTTGGCGCTCGAGTCCATAAAGTCCCGTGCAGGCCGAGTTGAGGTAACGCTCGAGCGCTTTTTCTCCCCCGCTCCCCCGCTCCCCATCACCCCCGCTCATCCCCTCCCTCCCCAGAGCGCCCGCATCGCCCCGTCGAAGGTCTCGAAGGCTTTTCTGCGCTCCTCGAGCACTTTCCTGCCCTCGTCAGTGAGCTGGTAATAGCGCAGATTCGCGCCGCCGCGTGGGTTGGGCCGGGTCTCCACCGCCAAAAACCCGGAGCGCTCGAGCTTGTGCAGCGTGGGGTACAGACTGCCCACGTTGAGGCGAAAATAGCCGTCGGTACGCACGTTGGCTTCTTTGGTGATTTCCAGGCCGTATTTTTCGCCCTCCTCGAGAATGGAAAGCAGAATCAGCTCGAGGTTGCCTTTGAATAGATTGGGGTCCATGTGCCTCCATAGGTGAGAGTCTGAGTATCAGTGTCTGATATAGACTAGCGTAAATATCAGAGTCTGACAATAGGCCGCAGAATTTTTCCGCTCGAGAAATGGGGCGGGGTCTCGCTCGAGGAGAGGGCACTACCCGAAGCAGAATTGTTTTTAAAAACGGACTCCGAACATCCAAAACGGCAAAAACGGGTTAAACCTTTATCTAGGATAAAAACGTCTTGAGCTTTTCTTAAACACTCTCACAACTTTTTACCAATCTCTTATAAAGGTTTGATTTGGAAAAGCGCGGTATTTAAGACAATAGAGGGTCTACAGTAGAAACGTTAGACAAATTAACAGGAGGACATTTATGAATGATTCAGTCCGCAATACCCGCCGTGATTTCCTGGGCAAGATGGGCATCGTTGGAGCCGGAGCGTTGCTGGGGGCCTGTGCCCCCGCCGCCTCGAGCACCCTGGCCACGACCATGAGCGCCCCGACCCGTCCCAACCTCGACGTGGCCATTCTCAACTTCGCGCTCAACCTCGAGTATCTGGAGGCCGCGTTCTATCTGGCCGCCGTGGGACGCTTGGGCGAACTCGCCACCGTGGGTGGGGACATCGCCCGCATTGCGCTGCCCAACTCGGATGGGTTCAGCTCCACCAATGTGGGCATTGCCACGCTGTCCCCCGCAATCCGCGCCTACGCCGATGAAATCGCCACCGATGAACTGAACCACGTTCGGACCCTGCGCGGCGCGCTCGGTGCAGCCGCTGTAGCTATGCCCGACCTGGATTTGAACGGTTCCTTCACGGCGGCGGGCAATCTGGCCAGCAAAGGGGCCATCACCAACTTCAACCCTTTTGCCAATGAACTCTTCTTTCTGCATGGCGCGTTTGTGTTTGAAGATGTGGGCGTGACCGCTTACAAGGGTGCAGCGCGCCTCGTCACCGATGTGAGTGAGAATGGGGTGCTCGAGACGGCAGCGGGCATTCTGGCGGTGGAAGCCTACCACGCTGGAGCGATTCGCACATTGTTGTATCAGCAAAAGGATGTGGTGGCGGCGGGCGGTCTGACCGTGGCTCAGATTGTGGGAGCCATCAGCGATTTGCGCGACAGCGTGGACGGCAGCACCGACCTCGACCAGGGAATCGTGAACGCCAACGGTTCGGCCAATCTGGTCCCCACCGACGCCAACTCTGTGGCTTTCTCGAGAACCACCGACCAGGTTCTAGCCATTGTTTATCTAGGCGGTAAGGGCAAGGGAGGATTCTTTCCGGGCGGTCTGAACGGAGTTTTGAAGTAGCGCTCTACCCCGGTTAAACCTCGCTCATCAGTCCTGTTGGCTCGAGAATCGAGCGTGTCAGACACTGCCCTCTGCAAAGTTCGTCCCTCGGACGGCCATGCTCGAGGGCAGTGTTCGTTTGGACAGCGTTCAAGCTCAAACCTTGACGCTCGAGCGCTCACTCAGATTGGAAGGGTTGCATAAAAGGCGCTGTCTCGAGTGGAACAATGTTTTGACTTCTGGACGAATTTAAAGCATTTTGCGGAAATATTGAGCCAGGGGCGAAATACTTCCCGACTAAAAGGAGTGGCAACGGGAAAGCGTTTTTCACGAGAAAGGAGCCAGTGAAGCGGAAGTGGCGCAATGGTAGTGAAAAATGCTTTAAGGTGAGGGTTGTGGAATCAGAACGCTCGAAGGGTCGAAAAGGTCCCGGTCTAACCGCCCGCTGAGTCGGACCACCACGGCTTCACCCTCCCGAATAGTCTTCAGTGCACTCAGGTCTGTCTGAAAGCGCAGTTTGCGGCGGGTGGCTCTCAGCTCGAGCTGACCCTGCGGGTCCACCTGACCCAGGGACAGGGTCAAGGTGGGCACTCCTTGTTCAAAGCTCATCGGCTCGATGAGTGCGTAAAGGTCGCCCGCTTTGGATGGTTCGAGCGACTGCCGATAAAGGAGTGTGAAATAAGGTTGCACGGGATACGGGGTGCTTGTAAAACCATCCCAATTGAGCTGGCGACTGGCCAATTCTTCCAAAACGGGGACAAGGTCAGCTCCCTTGAACGTCAAAGTCTGGGTTTGACTGCCAGCTTTGACCTCGAGCTGGGGAGGCTGAAGGCTTTTTAGGCGTACTTCGGTTTTCAAGTTTCGCTGTTGAAGGGCCACATAAAGTGGGGCATACCAGCGGCCTTTCTCAAAAAAGATACCGCTGTCCTCGAGACGCCACCATGTGCTGTCCTGATTGTCGAGCTTGGTTCTGACTCCCGGTGCATCGCCCTGTTTTTCACGCTCAACACTCACTTTTTGTGAACTGATTCTCTCGAGCATCTGCTTAAAATCAACCCACACAGCACCCTCTTGCCCACAGATACGCAGACTCGATGGAGATTTACAGATACGTGCAGGAGCCTCGAGACGGTAGTTGGGCTGTTGAGCGCTCGAGAACGATAAAGAGGTGAACGCCAGAAGAAAAAGCCACGCTCGAGCTTCAAATCGGTTTGTTTTCATGGAATGAATCCTAAATTGGGGCACTCGAGCCGTCGTGAGCCTGCCAACTGTATATTTCACGCGGTCTTCATTCTTGAGCACTCGAGCGCTCCTCAAAGCCCCAAAAGCGCCAGCGCCGAAGTCTTGGCCAGCTCGTCGCGGAAAGGTCGCACCATAGGCGCGTTCAGGCTAGGTGTCACCTGGGGAACCTTGTAGCTCGAGCCAAAGAACTGCAAAACCCCGCTGCCGTTGAAGCGCTGCGCCAAGTCGGTCAGATTGAGTCCGGTGTAATCCACGCCTGCCGCCTTGTACACCTCGCCTTTAATCCAGTCGTACTCGGTCCCGGACAGCTTTTCCTGCTCGAGCGCCCGCCTTTGTGCGCTCCGAGCTTTGCCCAGCAGGGTTCCGGTTTCCCTAAAGGCATCGAGCAAACTCGAGGGGTTGAAACCGCCTGTGGTGATGCTTTGATAACGTCGCTCGAGCTGGGTGTAGCTCTGGCCCAGCTCGGCCCGCGTCTGGCGCTGCACCCGCACAAAGCGCTGAACCTGCGCCTGGGTGAGTTTCCCGCTCGAGGGCGGGGTGTATTTGCCGCTGAGGGTAGGCTGCTCGTTAACCGCGCCCACCACACCCTGAATAGGTCGAATGACGATGAAATAAAGCGCCACGCCCAGAACGAGAACGAGCATGAGCAGGCTGGTGAAGCATCCGAATAGGAATCTGCGAATCATTTGAGCCTGATTGTGGCGCTTGAGAATGAGAAAAGCTCGAGCGGGTCTGAAAATCCGCTCGAGCCTGATTATTTGGTCGGGGCAGCGAGACTCGAACTCGCAACCGCTTGCTTATAAGACAAGTGCTCTCACCATTGAGCTACACCCCGATGAAGCAGGTGCAGCTCGGTATTCGCTCGAGGCGTGGTGAGGTCATACGCAGAGAATACTTCATCGCTCGAGCCGTGGAATGAGAAAAGCTCGAGCGGGTCTGAAAATTTTAACTGGAACGGAAAAAACAGCTAAACAAAGCCCCTCTCCCGAGGCCGGGAGAGGGGTTGAAGTGAGGGCTTTCCCGCTCGAGAATCTAGAAAAAGTTGCCCAGCCGGAAGCTGAACTTCCCGTTGGGGTTGCGTTCACTAAAGGCGTAATCGAAGCGCAGCGCGGGCAGCAAGAAGGTGCCCAGGCCCAAATTGAGCTGCACCCCCGCGCCCACGCCCCACTTGAGAAAGGGGTCTCGAGTGCTCTGCCACGCGTCGCCGAGGTCGGCAAAGGCGACCCCATACAGGCCCTGCGCGATGCCCGAATTGACGCCAAAGTTGTAGCGATATTCGGCGCTCGAGGAGAAAAAGTTGGTGCCGGTGAACTCGCGTGCCTCGTAGCCGTGCAGCGTTTCGGCAGGCGAGACGCTCACATCCGAACCCCCCACCGAGAACTGGCGGTTGGCCGGGGCGCTGCCAATCAAGGTGCCCGCGTTGGCCCGCAGCGCTATCACCTGCTGGTTGGAACCGTTGGAGAGCACGTTTCCGAAGCCAAAGTAGGTGCTGGCCCCGGTGGCGACTCGAGTCCAGTTGTAGTTGGTCGCGCCCGCGTTGCCGAAGCCGAAGCCCAGGTTGCCGCTGGCCCTGAAGCCGGAGCTGGGAAACTCGGGGTTGTTGGTGTTGTCAAAATTCAGACCGCTCGAGAGCAGTGTGGTCGCGCCATCCTGCGGCACGTAGCTGCTCACCGAGGGCAGGCTGGTGAGCGGAGTGCCCGGACTGACTGGTAGGCCGACTCGAGGCAGCAAATCGGCGTCGCTGGCGTTCTCGAGGTAGTTCTGGTCCTGGGTGTAGCTGGCGCTGATACCGAGCGAAAGAAAGTCGCTTAGCGGCCTCGAGACGCTGAACTCCACCCCGCTCGAGCGCTGGCTATACTCTCGAGCCGGGTCCACAGCGGTTCCGGTTGCGTCGGTATTTTTAACCTGCGCTCCACTCGGGTCGAGCAGCTTGAGGTTGCCCGTGACCGTGGAATACACGCTTCCCGTGACCTGGGTTCGCACGGTTTTAAAGTCCAGGAAGTCGATGTCCAGCCAGGGAATGGTGTAACTCAGTGAGCCGCTGAGGTACTGTCCGGCGTCGTTTTGCTGACCGCTGAGCTGAAGAGTGACCTTGTGGGCCAGTCCAAACAGGTTGTTATACTCGAGTCCCAGGTTGCCACTGAAGCCGTCTAAACTGCTCCAGGTCAGGCCGGGAAAGAAATTGAACTTGGCGGTGTCCGTCACCTCGAGCGACACGATGAGCGAGGTGGGGTCGCTTTCGCTGGGCCGAATCTGAGGGGTGCCCAGTTGAAAGATTCCGGTGCGGATGACGTTCTCGAAACCCTTACGCAGCTTGTCGGCGTTGAACAGCGAACCCGGAGCGGGCAGTTCACGCAAAATGATGCGGTCCTGACTGGTTTGATTGCCTTTCCACTTGAGTTCGTAGGCCCCGATTTTGATTTCGCGCAAATTGAAGGTCAGCACCCCGTCAGTGAAGCTGATGGGGTCGGGCTGGGTGGCCAGCTCGAAACCCTTGTCGCGGTAAGCTTTTTGCAGCGCGATGTAGTCGTCTTGAGCCAGGGTGGTGTTGTACTGGTCGCCGACCCGGAGCCGCAAGGCCGCCTTGATTTCCTCGAGCGAGAGCACGCCGCTGCCCCTCACCTCGACCTTCGTGACTTTGCCTGCGGGCAGCGGGCTGAGCGTGAAGCTTACGTTCACCGTGGTGGGGTTGTCCTGGCTTTGAGCAAAGCCCAATTCCACGGTCTGGCCCAGTTGGTTGCCGATGAGCCGCAGCTCGTCACCCAGGGTTTTGACGTTGAACAGGTCTCCGGCTTTGGTCCCCAGCACCACCGCCTTGCCCAGCGGCGCGGTGTCTATGCTGGCAATCTTGAGTTCGCGCAGTTGCACCGTGAGCGTGCCCCCGGCTAGCTCGGAGCGGTTCACGTCCACGCCGCTGCCCGAAAAGCCCGCGTTGGCGTAAGCCAGGCCCACGGTCTGGATGGCCCGCTGGTAGGCGGTCACATCGAACTTACCGGCACTCACCAGCGGCGCAAAAGCCGCCTCGAGCACACCCGCCGAAATCGCGGTGTTTCCCTTCAGCACCAATTTGCTCAGCGGAGCGGTTTCCTCGAGCGTGTAGGTGATGGTCGCGCCGTCTTTGGCCTCGACAATATCGGTAATCACACGCGGTGCGAAGGGAAAACCGGCGTCGCGGTAGGCTTTGGAGAGCAGGTCTTTGGACTGCTCCACCCGGACCGCGTTGAGCGTGGTTCCTGCGCTGATGTTGAGGTTGCCCTCGAGCGCGGCTTTAATGCGGTCCGGTGGAATAAAGGTGCTCTTGACCACCAGCGCCTTGATGTCCGAGTTAGGTACCACGGTGATGACCAGCACGGTCTTGCCCGCGACATCCTGAAGCTCGGCGCTGGCCTTTTGAAAAAAGCCCTGGGCCAGCACCGCGAGCTGCACGGCGGTGAGGTTGATTTGGCTCACTGGGTCGCCGACCTGCACCGGTAGGTTGACCTTGACCAGTCCGGTGAGTAAGTCGGTGGTACCGCGAATTTGAATGTCTTGGAGCGTCCCGGCAGGCTGGGCCTGGGCCACGGACAGCGAGGCGCTGCTTAAGGCCACGGCGAGGGTAATGACATGTGAAGAGCGCATTGGAGGTCATTCTAACGGGTCCGTGCCTGACGTGAGCACACGGCCCGATTAAGAAGGATTAGGGGTGGGTTGAGAAAAGGCGTATGGCCTTGAGAACTCGAGCGTGGGAAGCAAATATCAAACCTTGCGCCTCCGGCTGTCTTGAGTAGAACGGCACTGTCTTGGACAAGGCGGCACCTACCGGGCCTGTCCGCCTAACGGGCCTGCTTGCGGGTTCTTAGTTCTCGGTCGGTTTGATTTTGGGCGCTCGAGTGCAAACCAACTAAAAACCAAGAACTAAGAACCCGCCGGAGGCGCTCTTTCTCACCCCATCACGCCATCACCCCACCACCCTATGTCCCCATTCACTTTCTTCCCACCCCATCACGCCATCACCCCACCACCCTATGTCCCCATTCACTCTCTTCCCACCGAACCCTGTACCCTATATCCATGTTGGTTGCACTCAGGAATGTAGATAAGTATTACGGAAGTCAAAAGGTGCTCGAGGGGGTCAATTTCTCGCTCGAGCCAGGACAGCGCGTGGCGCTGGTGGGACGCAACGGGGCAGGCAAGAGCACGCTGCTGCGCTTGCTGACCCGGGAAGAGGAGCCGCTGGGCGGTCAGGTGCTTCGCAGCAAGGGCGTGCAGATTGGTTTGCTGCGCCAGGACCCCATCTTCCCGGCGAACTCGAGCATTCAGGACGTGCTCGAGCGGGCTTTTCACGAACTCGACAGCTTGGAAGACGACCTCGAGCGCCTGAACATCAAGGTGGGTGGAGACCCTGAAAACGTGGCCCTGCTCGAGGAGTACAACGCTGCGCTCGAGCATTACCAGTTGCGTGGCGGCTATCAGCGCCGAAGTCGGCTCGAGGGGGTGCTGCTGGCCTTTGGGTTCCGGGGCCGTGAGTTCGAGCAGGTTTCGAGTCTCTCCGGCGGCGAGAAAACCCGACTGGGGCTGGCCGCCATTTTGGTGAGCAACCCCGAGGTGTTGCTGCTCGACGAGCCGACCAACCACCTGGACATCGTTATGCGCGAGTGGCTCGAGGGCTTCCTGATGCGCTACCCCGGCGCGATGATTCTGGTGTCGCACGACCGGGCTTTTCTGGACGCGGTGGCCACCCAGACCGCTTACGTCCGTGACGGTGAAGTCGAGGTGTACACCGGAAATTACAGCAAATTCCGGGTTCAGCTCGAGCAGGACCTCGAGCGTGAGATGGCGCAGTTCAAGGTGCAGCAAAAGCAGATTGACGCGCTGGCCAAAAGCGCGGCCCGTATGAAAATCTGGGGCCTGGGCATGGCTAAGCTGGCCCGCCGCGCCCACGCGATGGAATCTCGGCTCCAGCGCATGAAAGACGCTGCCGTGGACGCGCCCGACCCCGAGGAAGACGTGGCCGAGGTCAACTTCGACTGCGACGAAAGTGCGACCACCGTGCTCGAGGCCACGCACATCAGCAAAACTTTCGCGGGCCGTCCGTTGTTTAAAGATGTGGCCGTGACCGTGCGTAAGGGTGAACGCATCGCCCTGGTGGGCAAGAACGGCGCGGGCAAGACCACCTTCGTTCGCGCCCTGCTCGGCATTCTGGGGTCGGACAACGCTAAGAGCCAGGTGCGGGTGGGCGCGCGGGTGAAAACCGGGTACTACGACCAGCAACTGCGCGGCGTGAGCATGGAAAACACTGTGTACGACGAAGCGCGGAGCTGGCTCACCAACGACAAGGAGACCCGCAACCTGCTTGGCGCGTACCTGTTTCCGTATGACACTCAAGACAAGAAAATCTCGAGCCTGTCCGGCGGCGAACGGGCGCGGCTGGCGCTGCTTAAGCTCTCGCTCGAGCGCAACAACTTACTCGTCCTCGACGAGCCGACCAATCACCTGGATATGGAGATGCTCGAGTCGCTCGAGGACGCCCTGCGCGAGTTTCCCGGCACCCTAATTCTGGTGTCGCACGACCGGGCCTTTATCGAGAACGTGGCCGACCAGATTTGGCTGCTCGAGGACGGTGAGTTTTACGCTTATCCGGGCAAGTACAGCTATTACAAACAGAAGCATGTCTCCAAAATCCCCGGTGTGGCCGAGGTGGTCAAGGCCGTGGCCCAGAACAAAAAAGGTGGCCCCAGCTTGTGGCATCTCAAGCGCAAGGTGGAAACGCTCGAGCTGGACATCAGCACGCTCGAGAGTGAGCTGGCCCGCGCTCACAATGTGCTCGAGCACGCCGCGCCCGACGCTGATTTTGCCGCGCTGGGAAACGCGGTGGCCGCGCTCGAGACCCAGTTGCTAGAGAAGATGACCGAGTGGGAGGAGGTGAGCGCTCGAGTGGCCCAGGCGGGGTGAGGGGATTGGAGGTTGCTCGAGGGAAAAAAGATTGCGCCTCCGGCTGTCTTGTCCTGAACGGCACCTTCCGGGCCAGGACGTGGGTCGTTGGTTTTTGGTTCTTGGTCGGTTTGATTTTGGGCGCAAAAGGCAGACTAACCAAGAACCAATTACTAAAAACCCGCGAGCAGGCCCCACGGGGTGCCGTTCTGCTCAAGACAGCCGGAGGCGCAAAACTCAGCGCAATTTACCCAAACTCTTTCTAATCAACTGGTCGGTGGTGGATTCGGGGTTGCCCAGCAGCAACTCGGCCACGACCTGCCGCACGCTCGAGTCGCGGTAGCCCAGCGCAATGAGTGCGTCTACCGCGTCGGCCTCGTGCGGACTCCTGGGGGTGAGGGTTCGCTTGCCGCCCTCTCCAATAGCTCCGGCCCGCAGGTGTTCGGGAACCTTGTTTCGCAGCTCGAGCACCAGTCGCTCGGCGGTTTTTTTGCCCACCCCGGTCACGCTCGAGAGCAGCCCGGTGTCCCCATCCAAAATGGCTCCGGCCAGCATGGGGGTTTGAAGCTGACTCAGCAGCGCCAGAGCGACTTTGGGTCCCACCCCGCTCACGCTGAGCAGAATCTCGAAAAGCTGCTGCTGGTCGGCGCTGTGAAAGCCGTACAGCGTCCAGGCGTCCTCGCGCACGATGAGCTTGGTTTGCAGAAAAATGCTTTCGCCTTCCTTGCACTTCTCGAGGGTGCTGCGGGGCGCGAACACCTCGTAGCCGAGTCCGGCGCTCTGAATGTACACGCTCGAGTCCTTGATTTGCCGCACCATGCCTTCAATAAACGCAATCACCTTCTCATTTTATGCGCTCGAGATGAGCGGGGATTGGGAGGGCGGCTCGAGTGAAAAAGCAAACACCCCGCCTAGTTCTGGACGGGGTGTTTATCGGGTTGAGGGACGAGTTCAGGCATTGCTGCGAACCTGGATTTTCTCTCTTGGCTCGAGGCGCTCACTCAAACTTCTGAGCACTCGAGCAAGCTGATGACGGATGGACACCTGGGGAATCTGACGCTCTAAACTGGCCTGTTGTCGCATTTGATTCAACCGCTCGAGGACGTATTGATTGTGTAGTTCCAAAGAATTCATAGTGGGACTCCGGTTGGGGTTTGAGCAGGCTGAGAAGTTCGCGGTCATGGGTTCAGTATGACGTTTGCAGCGCACTCTCCACAGACTCGAGTGGCCTAGACCGGACTCAGCGTAATGGCTTAGGGTCAGGGGTTAGCCATTGTGAGGTCACGAATTTGTCCGCTCGAGGGATGTGTTAAATCTCTGCGGGTGATAAACCCCATTTCTTGAGAATCGGTCACAAGCAGTGAACACCCTGAAGATTTTGCTGGATTCTGCCCCGTAAGGAACTCGGCCTCGAGCGGATGTAAAAAATCAACGCGTGCGCCGACTCATGTAGATGTTATGATGACCCGGTGAATCTCACGTTCATTTCCCCTGGCTCCTCACCTGGCGGCTCGAAGGTCCCGGTCCTCGAGCGCCTGATTTCTTTGGTATGCCCACTGTCCTCGAGCGAAATGTCCTCGAGCGATACGCACAGCAGAATTTCGCGGGACGGATGGGTCCGGTGGGTTGTGGTGGTTCTAAGCCTCGTTCTCGCTTGGTTGGGCACGGCTCGAGCGCAAACCCCGGCTTCACCGCCGAACACGACCTCGAATTACACCGTGCAGTGCGTCAACTACTACAATGCGGGCGATTTCGTCAGCGCCCGTGGTCAGTGTCAGCTCGCCACCACCGACAATCCCAAAGACGCCAGGGCGTGGCAACTTTTGACGGGCAGTGCGCTGGCGCTCGAGGATTACGCGCTGGCGGCCCGCGCCCTCACCCAGGCACAGAGCTTGGTTCCCAGCGAAGACGAGACCCTGCTGCTCGAGGCTGAACTCGACTACGCCCAGCGCAATTTCGACGGAGCGCTGAGCGCAGTCGAGCGGGTGCGTCAGAACTCACAGCGCAAGCTCATCGTGCGGGCCAAGTCGCTCGACGCGCTCGAGCGCAAAGATGAAGCTATTGAAGCGTACCGCACGGTACTCAACTATTTTCCTACCGACGACGCGGCGCGGGTGGCCCTGGCCGAGCGATTGCTCGAGCAAAAACCCGACGAGGCCCTGGGCGTGGTCGAGCGCAGCAACACCGAAAACGCCGACCTGCTGGCCCAGCGCGGCTACATCCAGTGGGCCAAAGGCGAGGGTAAAAAGGCGATTGTGACCCTTGAGCGGTCGCTGGCACTGGCCGCTCAGAATCCCAAAACGCTGACCCCCGAGCGCAAAGTGAGGGCGCTCACCGCGCTGAGCATGGCTTATTTCGGGTCGGGCGAGTTTGGCGAGGGCAATCTGGCGCTGGCCCAACTGGGCGCAAACTACAACCTGCTGGGCCACCTGCTCGAGTTTTCCACCCCCTTTTTGCTGCCGCTGCTGGTTCTCCTCATGCTGCACCTGTTTGGCGAGAGCCGCATCGAGCCGCTGTCCACCCTCGAGTTCGACGAGGGTCAGCGCCCCTGGACGGCGGCCAGCGTGTACCGAATTTTGCTGGTGAGTTTGCTGGGCGGTCTGGTGGTGAGCATGGTGTACGGCAGCGCGCTGTACAGCAACTTACTCGCGCTGTGGACACCCCTCCAGCGCAACGAAGCGCTGCCCATTTTTTACCTCACCTTCTCGGTGCTGGTCTTTGCGCTCACCTGGCAGAGCTTGCGCGGTCTGGGCTGGCGACCCAACGAGGTGCTGTTTGCGCCGTACCTGCCGCGCAATCTCAGCCTCGGTTTGCTCACCGGCGTGGCCTGGGCCTTCGTGAGCGTGCTGTACGCCAACCTGACCCGCAGCCTGCCGCAGCCCTGGAACGGCTATTTTTTGCCGCTCGAGCTGCCCTCGTTCTGGCTGATTTTTGCGCTGCTTGCCTTGCCGCTCACCGAACCCTTCTGGCGGGCTTACGCCTTTATCGTGTTCGAGAAGCGCTACGAGCGCCCTATCGCGGTGGGTATTTTGGTGTGTCTCTACAGCCTGATTTTCGGGGTCCCCCTGCCGCTGATGCTGCTCGAGGGCGCGCTGCTGATGGGCCTCACGCTCTACAAGCGCAACGACTCGAGCGTTCCGGCCACCGCGATGCGCTTCATGCTCTACGTCAGTTTAGGCATCGTGGCTTTCGTGCTGCCTGCGGTGCGGGTGTGGTTTTGAAAAGGTCGAGCCGAACCTGAAATTGAGTTTGACCACGCAAAACGCTCGAGTTCATCGCTCGAGCGTCTTCTTTGATGGAGTCTCTCTTTCTCAGCCGCTGAAAACGACGTCCCCAGCCAGCGACTCGAGCCGTCTGGCCCGTCCGTGCTTCTGACTTCTCGCGTTCTCGGCTCGCAGCAGCGCCCGCTCCCAACTTTCGCGCTCGAGTGGGAGCAGAGTCAGGAAAAAAGTTTCGAGCAACAGCGGCCACACCTCTTGTTTGCACCACCCCTGGTAACGGCTCCAGGCGGTGCGACTCGAGACGCCCCAGTCGTCGGGCAGGTCTTGCCACGGCGTGCCGCTGACCATCACGAACAGCACCGCTTCAAAAGCGCGTCGGTCTCGCACGTTGAGCTTGGGCACCCCGAGCAGCAGCGCGTCCCACTGGGCATCTTCCAAGCAGAGATTCGGTGTGTCTCCCTCGAGCGAGCTAAGCATGACCCGAGTATGACAGAGTGTGCTAAGCGGTGGGTAAGCGAGAACCCACAGTGCTCGTACGTGGCATCAACCGGACAGAGGACCCGTGCTCACCCGTTCTCGAGAGAGGGTTAAAGAAATATAGTGCGCCAAAGGTAGGCGCGAGGATTTGAAAGTAATGAATACTTGGCTCATCGTCTTTGCGGGAGAAAATATTTTGCAGGTGAAGCGCGAGGCGGGTCTGCTCGAGGCTCGAGCGAATCTCGAGCAAGCTCATCATCTGCTGCTGGCCGAACTCGAAGGAGCGCGCCACGCCCTGTTGCTGGTCCACTGGACCGCGCTCGAGCGGGAGGCTTTGCTCGAGCGGGTCTCGAGCGATTGGTCGTATTTCTTCGTCAACCGGGTTCAGGATTTGGACGGTTTGGAAACAGAGTTTTGAATTGGCTCGAGGATTGGAATAGAAAAAGCGAACCCTCGAGTTCGCTTTTTCTTGTTCGTGGTGGACAGTGAGGGATTCGAACCCCCGGCCCTCCGCGTGTAAAGCGGACGCTCTAGCCGCTGAGCTAACTATCCTGGTTCAGAGCACCCTAAAGACGGCACCCGCGAAGGGGTAGTGTAAGCAGACTCGAGCGGCTTGTCAACTCTGGTTCCCTCGCTCAATCGGCGCTCACCACATTTGCGCTCTTGGCTCGAGTGTGCAGCGCCCTGGCCATACGCTCTAAGCCCTCGGTCAAAATAGCTCTCGAGGTGGCAAAATTCAGGCGCACGAAGCCCGCGTAGGCTTCGCCGTAGCTCACACCGTCGTTGAGGCCGACTTTGGCGTGCTCGAGCAGCCATTTCTGCGCCTCATTACCCAGCAGCGCCCGCAGGTCCAGCCAAGCCAGGTAAGTGCCTTCTGGAGCAAAGTAACCCACCTTCGGCAGCTCGCGGGCCAGAAACTCGCTGAGGAAATCGCGGTTGGCCTTCAAGTAGGCCAGGGTGTCCTCGAGCCAGCCCTGCGCCCCGTTGTAAGCAGCGACCCAGGCGGCCTGCGACATCACGGTGGGGAAGCTCACGAACCCGTGTCCGGCTGCTTTCATGCACTCGAGCAGCTCAGGGTTAGTGCAGATGGCTGCGCCCGCGCCCAGACCGGCGGTGTTGTACGCCTTGCACGGCCCAATCAGGGTTATGGTTCGGCTCGAGATTTCAGGGTTTAGGGACGCGATGGGCCGATACTGGCCGGTGAAATCGAGTTCGGCGTGCAGGTCGTCGGAAACCAGGGTCAGGTCGTGCCGAATCACGAATTCGGCCAAGCGCTCGAGTTCGTCCCGCCGCCAGACGCGCCCGCTGGGGTTGTGAGGGTTGCAGAAAAGCATCAGGCGGGTTTCGGGGGTGACGCTGCGCTCGAGAGCCTCGAAATCCAGGGTGTAATCGTGCTCGAGCAGCGGATTCTCGAGAATGGTGCGGTTTTGCTCCCGAATGGACATCAAAAAGGGCGGGTAGATGGGCACTTGAGTGAGCACCGGCGCGCCCTCGAGCGAAAAGGCTTTGACTGCGCTGAACAGGCCCGGAACCACCCCGCTCATGGGCCAGATGTGGTCTTTCTCGAGCGCGAAACCCCACTTGCCCATGTGTTTTTGAATCGCCGCCACCAGCGCGGGGTCGCCGCTCATGTTGGGGTAGCCCACCGTGCGGGTCAAGCGGCCCTCCAGCGCGTCCTGAATAGCGCTCGAGATAGGAAAATCCATGTCCGCGACCCACAGCGGAATCACGTCCTCGGGGTAGAGACTCCACTTGAAACTGTGGCTGCCACGCACATGTTCGGGCTGGAGGTCGTCGTAGGGGTGGGTCATGACTCGAGTTTAACCTTTTTGGCTGGGTTGAAAAGCGAGTGAGGCTCATGTTGGGTGAGGGGGAGCGGGGGAGCAGGGGAGCAGGGGTGAGGGGGAGCGGGGGTGACATAGAGAGGATGTAAGCGACCCTTTTTACAGCTCGAGACGCGCTAGACTGCACGCATGGATTACGTTGTATTCGACCTCGAGACCACCGGGCTGTCCCCGGAGTGCGACGCCATCGTCGAGATTGGCGCTTTGCGGGTGCGCTCTGGACAGGTGCTCGAGGAGGAGAGTTTTCACAGCCTGGTCAACCCGCTGCGCCCGATTCCTTTTTACGTCTCGAGGGTGCATGGACTCTTTGATAAGCACGTCAGGGACGCGCCCACGCTCGAGCAGATTTTGCCACGTTTCCTCGAGTGGGTGGGGGAGAGTCCGGTGGTGGCCCACAACGCCAATTTCGATGTCGGCTTCATTCGGGCTGGGGCTTTAAAGCACGGCCTCGAGTGGAACCCGGTGCAGCTTTGTACGGTGCAGCTCTCGAGGAGGGCTTTTCCGGGCGTCAAGGGCCACAAACTCGATGACCTCGCCTCGAGGTTTGATTTGCGCTTTACCGAGCGCCACCGCTCGATGGGCGACGTGCGGGTGACGGCCCAGGCGTTTGTGCAGCTCTCGCAACGGCTGGCGCTCGAGCTGTGACCAGGGTTATTCGAGCAGCTTGACCTCGAGCGCATCGGGTCCGTCGAGACTTGTCTGAGGAGCTTGATAGAGCGTTTGAACGGGAACCACGTAAACGGTAGGGCCTGAGTCTTGCTTGAAATCGGCCTGTGTACGTACCTTCAAATTTCCAGAAGGCAGATAAACCTCGAGCTTATTGTCCTTGACCGGAGCGACGTCCAGAATAACGTCCAGCCCTCCAGTATGAGCAAAAGCAGCCAGAACCGTTCCATTCGATTTATCTATCTGAAAAGTGCGCTTGACTAAACCCTCGAGCACTTTTGGGTAGTTTGGGCGTGCCAGGCGCACCTGAGCGGCCCGCTGGCCCGTTTCCTGTACTCTGGGAGAATTGAGTTCAAAGGCTCGAGTGGCGTAGAGGTTATAGGCCATCGCCTCAGCGCGAGGCGATTCGAGCAGAATCTTTTTACCTGCAATGAGGAGGCTAGGCTGACTCCAGCCCTCGAGCTGGAACGGGGAACCCGAGGTCATCTGCAATTCCTGAATGAGTTCGTAGCTGCCCGCGTAAAGTCCCGGTTTCTCTCGACGACCTGGAAAAGCGAAGGGAATTCTGGACTTTCTCCCATTGGGAAACGTCACCTCGAGATGCTCATAGGTGCGGCCTGGATAGCGCTCGTAGTTCACAGGTTTTATCGAGAGTCCGGCGGCTTCAAACTGCTTTGTCAGGGCCTCGAAAGTGATACCGGGAATGTCCGATGGACAGTACCGGCTTTTATAGCTGGGCAAGGGTGACGTGTACTCCACCGTGGTGCAAACGGACGTAGAACCCCAGGGTGCATCGGGCGCTGCTTGTTGGGCGCTGCTCTGCATGGCCCATAACACGGCAGACCCGCCTAACAGCACAAACGTTGTGCCAAACAATAGTTTCGACATGCTGTGTACCTCCATAAATCCCAGAGCGACCTTACCTGCGCTTCCCATGCGCCCACACGCTTTACCCACTGCGTCCGCTCGAGACAAACCGCCTACCTGCAAGCGCCGGGTCCGCTCGAGCAGGTGACACTCCAGTTCTTCACGCACTTCACGCCGATGCCTTCCCCACAGTCCCCGCGTGGCCCCGTTTAAATAGCGCTCGAGCATTTCCTCTTCACCCGTCATAAAGCACCCCGCACTCGAGCCATCGCCGCCGTGAACTCGAGCCACTGCTTTTGCTTGTGCTCAAGGGCCGCCATACCTTTGGGGGTCAATTGGTAATACTTACGGCGCGGTCCCCGATTCCCGTTTTCGCGGAACTCGCCCTCGAGCAGCCCCGCTTTCTCGAGGCGGTGCAGCGCCGGATACAACGTGCCTTCCTGAAACTCGAAATAGCCCTCGGTGCGCGCGTTGGCCTCGAGAATGATTTCCAGGCCGTACTTTTCGCCCTCCTCGAGAATGCCCAGCAAAATCAGGTCTAGACTGCCTTTGAGTAAATTGGGGTCCTTGGCCGCAAACATCCGACCTCCTTTTACCTTGCACTGCTAGGTAGTTACATTGTTATCCCAGGTACTCGAGTTGTCAAGTCGCCCTGTTTAATTTGCTTTCTCGAGCGAGGCCCCAGCGCTCTTTTCTTCACCCTAAGCACCTGTTAGGATAGATAAACTTAAACGAGGTGTCCATGCTCACCAAAACCTGGCAACTGGCTGAACGCACCACCCACATCAAGCCCTCGGTCATCCGCGAAATTCTCAAACTCACCCAGCGCCCCAACATCATCTCCTTCGCAGGCGGCTTACCCTCGCCGGACGCCTTCCCACTCGAGCACATTCAGGCCGCCAGCCAGCGTGTGCTCGAGAAGTACGGGACCAGCGCGCTGCAATACAGCACCACCGAGGGCTTTCCACAATTGCGTGAGTGGGTGGCGAACACGGTCTCGAGCCGGGGCCGCGCCACGGTGACGCCGGACCAGGTGCTCATCACCTCCGGGTCGCAGCAGGCGCTCGACCTGATTGGCAAGGTGTTCCTCGACCCCGGCAGTCTGGTGGCGGTGGAAAGCCCCACCTACATGGGCGCGCTGCAAGCCTGGAACGCGTATCAGGCGCAGTACACGACGATGGACATGGACGAGGAAGGCGTGATGCTGGCCAGTCTCGAGGCCGCGCTGAGACGCAGTCCGCGCTTTGCGTACCTGCTGCCCAACTACCAGAACCCCTCGGGCCTGATGCTCAGCGCCGAGTGCCGCCAGGAGGTCGCCAAGCTGGCCCAGCGCTACGGGGTGCCGCTGCTCGAGGACGATGCCTACGCCGGACTCACCTTCGACGGCAACATCCCGCCCACCCTGCACGGCTACGCCCCGGACAACACCATCTACGTGGGCACCTTTTCCAAGACCCTGGCCCCCGGTCTGCGGCTGGCCTGGATTGTGGCCGACAAGAGCCTGATGGGCAAACTGGTCGAAACCAAACAGGGCACCGACCTGCACACCTCGAGCTACGGGCAACTGCTGGCTTACGAGTGCATCGAGGGCGGCTTTCTGGCCGAGCACAGCCGCACCATCTCGAGCCTGTACGGGGAGCGCTGCGCGCGGATGCTGGCCGGAATGGAGCAGCACTTTCCCGCAGAAGTCACCTGGACCCGTCCTACCGGGGGCATGTTCATCTGGGTCACGCTGCCCCAGCACATGAGCGCTCAGAAACTGTTCGAGGTGGCGCTCGAGCAAGAGGTCGCCTTTGTACCGGGAACCCCGTTTTACGCCAACGGAGGCGGCGAAAACACCCTGCGCCTGAATTTTTCCTCCTCGAGCCTGGAAAAGATTGACGTGGGCATCGAGCGGCTGGGTAAAGCGATTCGGGCCGCGATGTAAAGTTGTCGCTAAAAAGCCGAAGTGAAACTCCTGCGGGCCGGGGAGTTTTCTTGCGGCGGCTCGAGCGCCCTGAACACTTGCACACCTGACTTCCCCTGTGACCACTTCGCACGATTCCAGCGACTATCTCGTTCCCGACTTGCTCGAGTCGGGGCTAAAACTGGTGTTTTGCGGCACCGCGCCCAGCCGTATTTCGGCTCGAGCGCGGGCTTACTATGCCAACCCGCAAAACCGCTTCTGGCGCACCTTGTTCGAGGTCGGGCTGACCCCGCGCTTGTACAGCCCACACGAATATCCCCGGCTGCTCGAGCATAAAATCGGCCTTACCGACGTGGCCAAGCGGCACAGCGGTGTGGACTCGAGTTTACCAATAGAAGCGTTTGCACCGCTCGAGTTGGGCCTCAAATTGGTGACTTACCGGCCCCAGATGCTGGCCTTCACCAGCAAACGCGCGGCGGCTGAGGTGCTTCAGGTCCCCACTGGGCGGCTCGAGTACGGACTCCAGACCTTGAGGCTCGAGGACTCCGCGCTGTGGGTGCTGCCCTCGACCAGTCCGCTGGGAGCCAATCACTTTCAATTGACGTCCTGGCTCGAACTGGCCCAGTGGTTCAGAGCTTGTTCGGTTCCCAAATTGTAGGACGCAGCATAAAGCGCCCAGGCATACACATTTAATCCAAGCTTAAGCTCAGTATCATAATTGCAGGTTTACCTGACCCAATTTTATGAAGATTTTAATCACAGGAGCTACCGGATTTCTGGGGAACGCCGTGTCCACGATGCTGCTCGAGCGGGGTCACACCCTGACCCTGATGGGGCGCGACTTTTCAAAGGTGAGAAACTTGCTGTACATGGGCGCAACCCCGCTCAGGCTGGACCTGCGCGACCGGGACCGGGTGCAGGCGGCCTGTGCGGACATGGAGATAGTGTGTCACCTGGGCGCGCGCTCGAGCCGCTGGGGACCCCGCCGTGACTTCTGGGAGGTCAACGTCGAGGGAACCCGCAACGTGCTCGAGGGTTGCCTCGAGCACAAGGTGAAGCGGCTGATTTATGTGTCTACCCCCGGCGTGACCTTCGATGGCCGCGACCATTTCGAGGTCAACGAGGACGCCCCCTACGCTGCTCGGTTCGTCTCGGTGTATTCCGAAACCAAAAAGGTGGCCGAGGAGATGGTGCTGGGGGCTAGAGCGCTGCTCGAGGTGGGGGTGCTGCGGCTCAAATCGCTGTACGGTCCCGGAGACCGGGCGCTGCTGCCCCGCCTGCTCGAGGCGGCTCGAGAAGGGCGTTTGGTGCAGCTCGGAAACGGTCAGAACTGCTTGGATTTCACCTATATAGACGACGCGGCCCTGGCGGTGGTGCTGGCCCTCGAGCACGCCGCGCCCTTTCCGGTGCGCCCGATATGGCACATCACCGGCGGTGAGCATGTGCGGGTTTGGGACGTGATTTACCAGATTCTCGAGCATCAGGGTATCCCGCGCAAGCTGCCCAAAATTCCGCTCGAGGTGGCGCTGCTCACCGCTGCCGCGCTCGAGCAGTTCGCCCGTGTGACCGGTAACGAACCCGTGCTTAACCGTTACATCACCCTGTTGCTGGCCCGAAATCAGACTTACGACATCGGCAAGGCCCGCCGAGAATTGGGCTACGCGCCGCAGGTACCCTTTGAGGAGGGACTCAGGCGCACTCTGACCACGCTCGAGCGCTGAGGGTGGGTGGGGATTGGGATGGGGAGTTGGGGAGCAGGGGAGATGGAGTGCGTAGTTAAACGACTCGAGCTTTGTACAAAGCCTGCCGAATCTTCTAGGATTCATCCATGATTGACCCTCACACCTTCATTCATACTCAGATTCAGGCCCAGATTCACCCCGGCGCTCGAGCGGCTCAAGCTATTACCTGGGACTCGAGACGTGTGGACGAAGACACAGCCTTCGTGGCGCTACAAGGCGAGAACGCGCACGGCAACGATTTTGTGCATCAGGCGCTCGAGCAGGGTGCGCCCTTTGTGCTCAGCACCCTCGACGTGGAAAGGGGCGTTCAGGTGCCCGACGCTCGAGCGGCTCTGCGCTCCTGGGCGCGATTCCAGCGCGATACACACCCTCACGCGGTGGTGGGCATCACTGGAAGCGCAGGCAAGACCACCGCTAAAGAGTACGTGGGGGCCGCATTGGGCGCGCATTTTACCTCGGGTAATCTGAACACGCTCGACGCCATCGCCTGTTTTCTGCTCGAGTTCGCGGGTTCGGACAAACCGCTGGTGGTCGAGATGGGCATTGACCGCATCGGGGAGATGGCCCAGCTCATGGCCCTTGTCGCGCCCGATATCGGGGTCATCACCGCCATCGGTGAGGCACACCTCGAGTTTTTCGGCACGCTCGAGACCATCGCCCTTGAAAAGGGCGGCATTTTGAGCGCTCCGTCACTGGGTGTGGTGAACGCTCGAGCGGCGCACCACTTTCCTGGCGTGCCCACCTACGGCCTCGAGCGGGCTACTTTTGTACCCGAAGAAAATTCTCTTGAGCTGAAATACCGGGGAATGTGGCTAGAACTGCCCTCGAGCAGCCCGGTGGTGCAGGAAGCCGCTGTGCTGGGTATGGCGCTGGCCGAGCAGTTAAGGTATCCACTTGGGATAGCGGCACTGTGTATCGCTCGAGTGAAGGTTCCTGGTGGGCGCTGGAAGGTGCTCGAGCAGGGCGGTGTTCGCTTCATTGACGACACCTACAACGCCAACCCCATCAGCGTGCGGGCCGCGCTCGAGGGGCTAAGTCAACACTCAGGCCGTAAAATCGCGGTTCTGGGCGACATGCTCGAGCTGGGGCTGGACTCCGAGCGGCTACACCGCGAAATTGGATTTTTAGCCTCGAGCGTGGCCGACGTGGTGTTTAGTCTGGGTGAGTTCTGGGACGAGTTGAGTTCAAACTCCTTTCCAGACGCTCCAACTTTGGTGGCAGCCCTGCTCGAGCAGCTTAAACCCGGAGACACGGTGCTGTTCAAAGCGTCTCGAGGGGTGAGGTTGGAAAAGGTTCTGGAAGGGGTGCTCGAGGGTCTGAAGGGGTGAGGGTTGGCTCGAGTCACCTGTCCAAAAGCGTTACCCCCCTCGCCCCAACCCGTTAAACTGAACATCCAAATGACGATTTTATGGAGCATTCTTCTTTCCTGGTTTCTGGTGGGCGTGTACGGCGGGCTGGCCCGGCGCAACGGCTGGGGCCAGACCGTGCGAGCCGACGGTCCCTCGAGCCACCTGTCCAAAAGCGGCACCCCCAATATGGGCGGCGTGCCAATGGTGCTGGCCTTTCTCATCGTGTGGCTCATTGGGGTGGGGGTCAGCGGTGGGGCCGACGTTAAGGAAGTCATCCTGATGCTGGCTACGCTGGGCATGGGCGCGATTGGCTTCCTGGACGACTTTATCAAGGTGAGGGACCGACGGGCGGGACGGCCCTCGGATGGGCTGCAAGCCCGCTACAAGCTGGGACTACAGTTTTTGGTGGCCATCGCTTTTGCGGTGGCCGCCGCTAAATCGGTGCCTTTGCCCGCGCCGCAGTGGGGCATCTTTTTCGATGCGCCGCTCTACGCCGTGGTGCTCATCGCGGCGGTCAACGCCTTCAACTTCACCGACGGCTTGGACGGCTTGCTGGGCGGCGTTACCCTCATCGTGTTGCTGCCGATGCTGGCCATCTCGCCGGTCACGGGCCTGATTGTGGGCGCGATTGTGGGCTTTCTGTGGTACAACTCTAGGCCCGCCAGCGTGTTCATGGGCGATACGGGGTCGTTTGCCCTCGGCGCGGCGGCGGCGAGCGTGTACATCCTGTACGGCTGGACCTGGACCTTTCCGGTGGCGGCCTTCGTTCCGGTGCTCGAGGTTTTAAGCGTGTTTATTCAGGTGCTGGTGTTCCGCCGTACCGGACGGCGCTTTTTCAAAATGGCCCCGCTGCACCACCACTTCGAGAAGCTGGGAATGCTCGAGGAGAAAGTCACCGCCCGCTTCTGGCTGGTGAGCGCGCTGAGCACCCTGCTGGCCTGGATGATTATGAACCGGGCGCTTTGAGGCGAGCAGGCCCGGAATGTGCTGTTCTGCTCAAGACAGGGCAGAGGACAGACGACAGAGAATGTGGGTTTAGCTCGAGCGGGCTGGAAGGGACCCCCCCTTGCGTAGTCACGCAAGACCCACCTATTTCATAGGTGGGTACTTTAAAAGCTCGAGCTGAAAAGGCTTTTGGTTCCCCTATGTAAGACAGGGGGGACATTCTAGAAAGCGAGCAGGCCCGGAAGGTGCCGTTCTGCTCAAGACAGCGCAGCGCTCGAGAGAAGGTTCCCGAAGGATTGCGAAGCACGGGTCTCTCCAGGTGGAATTAAGCCTTCTACCCGCTCAACCTGCCCCTTTACTTTTTGGAACCCTTTCCATATGCTCGAGCCAATCTAAACCCCTCCCAGGAGTGTGAATGTGAACGCCATCTTCGACTATTTACCCGTGTGGCACGACCATACCCCTGCCTATACCTCGAGCCTCTCCCAGCCCCAGGGCAGCACGCTCACGGTGCGCCTCAAAACTCTGCTCGAGCCGAAAAAGGTGAGCGTATCCGCGCTCGAGGGCGGTGAAATCATCACTCGAGCAGCGCGCGAAATTGCTGCGCTCGACGGGGAAGGGCGCTGGTTCGAGTTCGACCTCATCCTTTTGCAGCGGGTGAACCGTTACATCTGGCTCATCGAACTCGAGGACGACACCCTGAACTTTTCCAAAGCGGGGCTGTCGCATCCGCGCCGTCCGTACCGCGACTGGTTCTCCTTCGTGGCTGACTACGCGGCCCCACAGTGGGCCTGGGAGTGCGTGTTCTACCAGATTTTCCCCGACCGCTTCCGGCACGGTAGTCCCCAGACCAAAGTTCAGGCGGGCGAGTACCACTATCCCAACTTCTCAACTGAACTGCTCGAGTGGATAACCGAGCCAGACTCCCCCAAGCGCAAACGGCTCGAGGGCAAACCCGTGCGAACCCCCGAGTGGGACGCGCCGCTCGAGCTGCGTGAGGACATGCACACCCGCTACGGCGGCGATTTGGAGGGCGTGCGCCAGAGCTTGCCCCACCTGCAAAACCTGGGTGTGAACGCGCTGTGGCTCAACCCAATTTTCGATTCACCCTCGAGCCACCGCTACGACATCCGCGACTACAAGGCCGTGGACAAACATCTGGGTGGTCAGGTAGCGTTCGATGCTCTGATGGTGGACCTCAAAGCGGCGCAGTTCCGGGTCATTTTGGATGGGGTGTTCAACCACGTCAGCAACGAGCACGCGCTGTTCACCAAAGCTCTAAGCAACCCCTCGAGCCTGGAGCGGCAGTTCTTCAGCTTCAAGAATGAACCCGTGCGCGGCCAAACCCCGTATCACGGCTTTTTCGATGTGGCGACCATGCCCAAAATCGACTACTCGAGCGAGATGTCCTACCTCGAGTTCATAGACGGCGAAAACAGCGTGGTGCGGCAC
>Ga0123339_10000444_pt1 | contig 32812 bp, 25 predicted proteins | sample lystaG_FD_89956 | JGI IMG/M metagenome (GOLD analysis project Ga0123339, IMG submission 89956) | Glacier valley bacterial and archeal communities from Borup Fiord, Nunavut, Canada, to study Microbial Dark Matter (Phase II) -... | ecosystem: Environmental > Aquatic > Freshwater > Ice > Glacier ...
AATGGCCTTATCAATCTCTTCGGCTCTTTTTTGAAATCTAACACGCACAGCATCAGGAGTAAAGACCCCTTTGTTGAAAAAGTTCTTGTAAGCCCTGTCGGCAAAACGCTGCCTGTATTCCTTATTTGCACTTAGTTTGAAATGCAGCCATTGGGGATGAAATTTGCTAAAATCGCTTACTTGCATGTACGGTATTGTAACCCTGTTTTCCTGAATGCCAATTCCAGGTCCTTCAGGTCCAATCATTAAAGTATGCTCTGCATCATGGGCAAAAAAGATAAATCCGCTTGACCTGTCGTCACGCTTATCCATGGCATAGAAATTATTAGGGCCTTGATTATTTTTAAAAGCTGAAACTGGAGCATCATAATTACCTGTATAGAAAATGAGTTGCATGTAGTCAATCAGGTTGTCAATATTGATAATCACTTCACCTCCTTTTTTAGGATAGCCATATTGGTCTTTTCCTTGAAGGGCGAAATAATCAGTATTGTTTGCAAATCCTTTGTTACATAAGGTGAAAATTTTCTCCCACGAATTCAAATTTCCATCGGTTGCCTCAATTCCGTCAATTTCAGTGCTCACTTTTACCACGTCATAATCTTCGTTGCTGCCACCAAAATAACTTGCAGCATACCGGGCTTCTGCACGTTCCTGGGTTTGGTACAATCCCCAGTACATGCCGTTCAGGTAAAGGTGATAATAACGACTCCGGGTATAAGGATGGCCCATATCGCGCTGGGTATCACGCGAAAAGACTTCGCGTACACCAGTATTCCTTTCCTTTGTATCACCTGGGTGAGCCCATGCATAATTTTGTTCGCAGCGAAGGTCAATTTTATCAAATTCACTCACCCCTTCATTCTCGAACAATGGAAAGTTTAATTTTGGCGCCCCATACTCTTCTCTGAAGAAGAGGCGAAAAGCATGTTTGGGATAGTTACTATGCCTGCTCCACCCACCTCTGATCCGAAGGCCCGCATTGATGTTGAACCCAGGGTTGCCTGAAGGGTTAATTAATTCAACCGAGGAAAATCTTTCCCAATCTTCTCCATGAGCCTGAGCATTTACATAAATTCCTGTTCCAGCATCGAAAAGGTCCCTTAATTCTGTAACTACCGAAATAGAGGGGATATCGGTCATCGCATCCTTCATTAAACCCGCGTAGGTAGGGCCTTTGGTAATATCGGGATCCATTTCCAGGTCAATTGCCTGTCCGTTGACAGTTCCGGCAACAGGCCAATTCCCTCCCGGATAAGTTTGATTCATGACCTGATCCAAAAAGATATAGGTTTGGGTAAGCGGAAATGAAGGGGCTAATCCATCTTTGATCAGCGAGGCCCGAACAATATAGCAAGGTGTCATTGGCCGCCCGGTAGTATTAGTAGGATCTATGGTAATTGTTTTAGACACTCCTCCATTCATAGATGTTGTTGATGTTTGTGGATTGGAACCGTCAACAGTGTAAACAAAAGTGTATGAGGGATCAGGAACATCCATCTTAAGATCAAATGCAGAGGTATAGAATCCATTTGGTTTGCTGAAAACTACTTTAACGGTATCGGTTGTCTGGGGAAGTGGGACTTTAGCGTTAATTTTAACGTCGAAATAAAAATCAGAACTTGTAAGGCTATAATTAAAACCCTGAATGGCGATGAGATTTTCACCTTCCTTGAGTAAAATATCATGAGCTGGTAGTTGGTATGATTTTAGTGTTGCAGGATCTCCCAAGCCAGTGGCAAAGCTATTGGATGCTTTATCAATAGGGGCATTGATACTGAATACTTCTTCTCCGTTGATCCACACTATAAACCCATCATCAATGATGGTAGAAAAGTTTACATCTTTCAAAGAAGTAATATTTTGAGCATTGAAAGTGGATAACAAATAAACGGTTGAGTAAGTATTTTTCATATCATTGAGCAACGTTCCACCAGTGCCAACGCCATATCTGAAAGGCATAGTACCATCTAGCCATCCTGTTGGAATATAATCACCTGTCATCCAATTGGCGGGTAATGCTGAAGCATCTTTGCCCTTCAGGTATTTGAAGGAAGAATAGGAATCGAAATTAATCTGGGCACTTGCTCCCAGGGCTGTAACTATAAATAGGACAATAAAAAAGTAAAATTTTGTAATCATATAGATTTGGTTTAATTAAGATGCTATAAAAATACGTAAATTAGTTATTATTTTCACATTTGGTTCCATCTTTCCTTAATTTGGTTAAACGATCCATCCACTTTTCACCTATTTATTTTCTACCTTTGACCCTAATTTCAGAATAAAAAATCTTCAATGGAGAACCGGATTTGTACACTTTTTGGGATCAAATATCCTATCATTCAAGCTGGTATGGTTTGGTGCAGTGGCTGGCGGCTTGCTTCGGCAGTTAGCAACAATGGAGGTTTAGGTTTGTTGGGAGCAGGTTCCATGCATCCTGATATACTTCGCGAACATATTCAGAAAACCAAATTGGCTACTAACAAACCTTTCGGGGTGAATGTTCCACTGTTTTATCCTGAACTGGAAACCATTATGAACATCATTGTAGAAGAAAAGGTGCCTGTAGTTTTTACCTCTGCCGGAAGCCCTAAGAAATTTACTTCATGGCTAAAAGAAAGGGGAATCATTGTGGCTCACGTGATTGCAAGTTCTTCTTTTGCTGTAAAATGTGAAGAAGCTGGTGTAGATGCCATCGTGGCCGAAGGTTTTGAAGCTGGTGGACATAACGGTCGCGAAGAAACCACAACTTTGACACTGATCCCGGCGGTGAGAAAGGTAACCTCCTTGCCTTTACTGGCTGCAGGAGGTATTGCTACCGGAGAGTCTATATTAGCCGCCATTGCTTTGGGTGCCGATGGTGTACAAATTGGTTCACGGTTTGCCATTTCGGAAGAATCATCAGCTCATGCTGATTTTAAAAAACTGGTCACCGGATTAAATGAAGGGGATACCATCTTGTCGCTTAAAAAAGTGGCGCCTGTCAGATTGATAAAAAATGATTTTTACAATGAAGTAAATAAACTCGAACTGGAAGGCGCTGATGGTTCTGAATTAAGAGCATTGCTTGGTAAGGGACGGGCTAAAAAAGGCATGTTCGAAGGTGATCTCTCAGAAGGTGAACTGGAAATCGGACAGGTTTCTTCCATCATAAATGAAATATTGCCTATACAAACTATTATTCAAAACCTTCTTCAGGAATACCAGAAGGCAAAAGCAAGGGTGAATACTGATCAATTTGACTTTGGAGGAAATGAAGGAATCAGTGATTAGTAATCAGTAATAAGGAATAAAGATGAACGATTTAGGATGAACGATTTAGGATTAACGATTAAGAAATAAGAAATAAGAAATAAGGATTCAACCATTGAACCATTTTAACCATTCAACCCTATAACCATTTAACCCTTTAACACTTTAACCATTCAACTATTCAATCATTTAACCATTTAATCATTTAACACTGGAAATTGAAACTTTGAACTTTTTATATGATAAAATTTGAACGCACTAAATTGGCAAACGGGTTGACTGTTATTGTTCACCAGGATAAGACTACCCCGATGGTGGCGGTAAATATTTGCTACAATGTCGGCTCACGTGACGAGCATCCCGATCGGACTGGTTTTGCTCATCTGTTTGAACATTTGATGTTTGGCGGTTCAATAAATATTCCATCCTATGATGATCCACTTCAAAAGGCAGGTGGCGACAACAATGCCTATACCTCCAACGACCTTACCAATTATTACCTGACTCTTCCTAAAAACAATATTGAGACAGGATTCTGGCTCGAATCTGACCGCATGTTAGAACTGGCTTTTTCTGAATCGAGTCTGGAAGTTCAACGCAACGTGGTGATTGAGGAGTTCAAGCAGCGCTATCTCAACCAACCCTACGGTGATGTGTGGCCTTTGATCCGGCAAATGGCCTACAAGGTCCATTCCTACCAATGGCCCACGATAGGGCGAGAGATAAGCCACATTGAGAAGGCGACCATGCAACAGGTGAAAGATTTTTTCTTTGCCCATTACGCGCCCGATAATGCAGTGCTTGTAGTGGCTGGCGATGTTGAATTTGATCAGGTGGTGACCCTTGCCAACCGATGGTTTGGGCCTATACCTAACCGGGCAGTGAGCCCAAGAAATCTGCCGCAGGAGCCTGTGCAAACTGAAATGCGTGAGCAAACTGTTGAACGCGATGTTCCTAACAATGCCATTTACCTGGCTTATCAGATGTCTGATCATCTTGATCCCAGCTATTATGCCACTGATTTAATTTCGGATGTACTATCAAGCGGAAATTCATCGCGCCTATATTTGAACCTGGTTCAGAAAGATAAATTGTTCACTGAGTTGGATGCTTATCTTTCAGGGGATTATGAACCAGGATTGTTCCTTATTTCAGGAAAAACAAGTAACGGGGTATCGCTCGACACTGCCCGTAAGGCCATCGAACGGGAATTGGACCACATGAAACAGGAACGGGTATCGGAATACGAACTCGAAAAAGTGAAGAACAAGGTGGAAGCCAACATTGAGTATAGTGAGATGAATTACCTGACCAAAGCGATGAACCTGGCAACCAATGAAATATTGCAGGATGCAAACCTGATCAATTCACAGATTGATCTCTACCGGTCTGTAACCACCGCGCAATTACAAGAGGTGTCGCAACGAATTTTCCGTACTGAAAACTGTTCCGTTTTAAATTACATTGCTAAAAAGTAAATATATGCTAAGCCGCTCCATACAACCAATGGTCAATCCCATTGAACACATTGATATTATTCAGGCAAAGAAACGAATGCTTTCAAATGGCATTCCGGTTTATTATGTAGATGCCGGATCGCAGGATGTAGTTAAAATCGACTTTATTTTTGAAGCCGGAGTATGGTTTCAGCCAGCCAATTTAGTCGCCAGCCTTTGTAGTTCAATGCTTGAAGAGGGTAGTGCAGGTTATTCAGGAGCCGAAATAGCCGAAAGGTTTGATTTTTATGGGTCATACATCCAGATGATGGTGGATCAGAATTATGGTTACGTAAACATTGTAAGCCTCAGTAAACATTTGCCTTCTATTCTGGAAATGACGGAAAACATGATCAAGCAACCTGTTTTTCCACAGTATGAACTTGATGTGATGATTGACAAAAGCAAACATAAATTCCTGCTCGAAAACGAAAAGGTGCGTACGCTTTGTCAAAAGAAATTTACCCAGGTGATGTTTGGAAATGCCCATCCGTATGCCATTAAGAATCAGCTGGAAGATTTTGACCACATCAACCGGGAGCAATTGCTGGAGTTTTATCAATCGTATTATCACTCAGGCAACTGCCGTATTATTCTGGCAGGTAAAGTTGATGAACCTGTGTTAAATATGCTCGAAGCCCATTTTGGAGGAACTGACTGGTCCCGAGGACTCGGGATTAAAGAACCTGAGTTTGCCATTTGTCCAAATCAGCAGAAATATCACTTTGTCGAAAAAGCCAATGGGATGCAATCGGCTATCAGGATGGGAAAGATGTGGGTAGATAAAAGTCATCCTGACTATCATGCACTGTCTGTTTTAATTACTATTTTGGGCGGTTATTTTGGGTCGCGATTGATGACCAACATCCGCGAGGAGAAAGGATTTACTTATGGAATTGGCAGTTTCGTATTGTCATTAAAACATGCCAGCTACCTGATTATCTCAACAGAAGTGGGGAACGAATATGTGGAGCCCACCCTGAGGGAGATTTCCATCGAGATGAAAAGGCTCCAAACAGAACTTGTCTCGGATGATGAGTTGGAAACGGTGAAAAGTTATCTGCTGGGTGAATTCCTTCGCGACTTCGATGGCCCTTTTGCTCTTGCAGGAAGTTTTAAAGCCATCAATGATTTCGGCCTGGATTATTCATTTTATGACCATTATCTGATCGTTCTGAGAAGTCTTACTTCCCATGAATTGATGCGCCTGGCTCAACAATACCTCGATCCTGATGATTGTTATACGGTGGTGGCCGGAAATAAAGCATAGTAACGGAAACCCCAGCCATCATGACTGGGGTTTTGTTTTTATTTATCCTTTGGATATTCGTAGCTAACCTATCAAACGGGATAGATTACTACAGAGTGATCTATTGCCGGCTAAAGCGACAACTACGACAATTGGTAGTTCTATCCGTCAAAGAGGATGGATTAAATTTAATACGCTGTACCTTAATAGTATGCACTACATTTTTTAAGATGTAGGCTCCTTTTTTATCCTTCCTTTTGGAAGTGGATGGTGTTTTCCATAACCCGGTATTTGGTCAGTTAAACATCCATAAGTTCAACTTAATCAATCAAATGAATTGTAAAAACCAGCCTTGTTCAGCATTTATTAAAAAAGTACAATTGTCGTAGTTGTCGTAGTTACTCCTTATTTCTATGAAGTGTACAAAATTATCCCGTTTTTAGTATAACCATCCAACCAATACAAAATCTGTCAGCAAACGTTCCTTAGAGGCACCCCAGAACATATATGGATTAATGGTTGCCATTTTATAACTTTAAATTGAATGAATAATTATTGTTTATATCTCATAATCACCGGATGTTATTCTGCATATTCATTAATGATTGTTGTTCTAATTGACTCTTCATGTTGGTAAGCCCGGTTGCCAGGTCATTCCCGATCCTTTCCTTTATATTAAAGAGTAGCATGAGATTCATTGGATAATTCATTTTACTGTCAAATCCCCAATTGACGATGGTCTCATTTCTCGACATGGAGTCGGTAGTCATATATGCATTGGCCATTCCGGCAAAAGGTTTAATAAAGCGCAATTCGAAGTCAATGCGTTTGCCTTCAATAATCTTCGTGATTTTCTGTTCTCCCTTACCAATGTTTTTATTCTGGCTTTCCCAGGCCGATACAAAGCCCACAGTTGCGTCGGTTCCACAGTATTCTTTTTTCATGTTGGGGTCCATGGTAGCCCACTTGCTATATTTGTCCTGATTCTTCAAGTATTTTAGGTACTCGAAAACCACTATCTTGGGCCTGTTGATTGTTATTTCACGTTCAACAGAATAAGTTTTCTTCACAAACAAAGCCACAATAAACGGTATGGCTAAAATAATCAATACAAGGAATATAATTGGCATGAGATAATAATTTTAATTAATTCTACTTTCCAAAATTATGGAACTTATCTGGGTTTCAACATTAGAGTGTATCTTTCGCGGTAATAATAGGCCAAAAACAGGTTGCCAATCATGAGCATGATGGCTACAGGCAATCCTTCAGGACCCATAAACAGGTGAAACATCAAAATATTAAGTGTAACGGGGAAGATTACCACCGTGGCAAGTGGAACGAAAAAGCCTGAGATAAATGCAATGGCGCACATCAGTTCGGTGATTTTTACCAATGTCATTAAATAACCCGTAGCTGCCATTCCATCCATAAATACTTTAGCATTGCCTGATGCCTCAGGTTGAGGCATGAGTTTGAAAAGCACTACTACGGATGCAAAAAGGAACATGAGGCCTACTAAAACGCGGACTATGATTGCTGCAATTTTCATATTTTAAAAATTTAGATAATTCAAGTTCGGGGACTTATGGGGTTTTCAACATACTCTTTTAAAGCCGTACCGATGAGGTTCGTCCATCTCTGGGCAAAACTTTCTTGCGCAAAATCCGGTTCGTCGTGTGGAAATGTTTCCAATCCTTCATGCATAAATTTCAGCTTTGTCGATTGCCCTTCATCCTCCAATTCAAAGCTTACCAGCGAATTTCCTTCAAAGCCATCATATCGCCATGTGTAGGCAAGTTTTTTAAATGGAACCACTTCGGTAACTTTACATAGGTGGTGGTAGTGTTTTTTTTCCTCGGGACCAGCCACGAAATAAAATTCTAAACCTGGTTCAGGTCTGAATCCGGGAATATCGAAATACCACTGCTTCATTTCCTCACTGTTGGAAATGGCTTTCCACACTATTTCAATGGGCGCGTTATATTTCATCTCAATTATAAATGGTTCATTTTTCATACTTTAAAATTTCGCAGATGTAACTTGGCTTGTTTGCTAAGAAGCATGAGGGGGTTATTATATGATTATTAAACCAATAAACTGTGAAAATGTTCTGGAATTTCAGTATATTGTTGCGGTGAATCAATAAGCCGATAAAGGAATTGGCTAAACCATCACCGACAATTATGAAACGACTCTTTATCGGCATTCCCATTCAATCAGAAACTGCATTACAGCTTGCCATTCGATGGAGCAATGATGGATTGCTGAACCTCAACCGGATGGCCTGGACCAAGGCTCGAAACTGGCATATCACTTTATTTTTCCTGGGTGCAATACCCGAATCAGAAATTGCCATCCTTGAACAATTGATCGGTGATTCATTCCATAAAGTTTCACAGTTCACAACTCGCTTAAATGGGGTAGGGGTGTTTCCTGAAAAAGGCAAGCCAAAGGTTTTATGGCTTGGGGTCGAAAATCTGCAACCTCTCATGTCTGCTTATGAACAATTGGGTGATTTGCTGCGGGCAAATGGGTTTCTCTCCGATGCTAAACCTCTCGTGCCTCACCTTACTTTGGCCCGCATTAAAAGCATTCAAAATAGCACTTCTCTTGAATTATTGCTGAGTAAATATCATTTATTTAACTTCGGAACCATTGATATCATTCGTATTACACTATTCGAAAGCACATCTACAACTGCCGGAGTACTGTATGAACCGTTGTTTGAAAAATGGCTGTTAAAGGCTTAATAACTCACCTTATACGCATGAACACTGATATAATTTTAAAAAAATGAAAAGGGGGACTACTGTCGTGTTAACTTTACATTGACGCATCACGAGTCTATTATTGGAAAAACGAGACACCAAGAGTATTAAATTTTCAAAGGGACAAAGGGACAAGACACAAATACATCAATTGGCATTTTGGCATTTGGCATTTCAATTCCCATTAGTTCTCAAATGCCAAATGCCAAAATGCCAAAATGCCAATTAATGTATTTGTTCCTTGTCTCTTTGTCTCAAATTCAGAAATGGAATTCATTCCTAACGTCATTGCGCAAAGCAAGATGCGTCAATTTACGGTTGACACTACACTACTAATATGACTGATGTGAAGAATTAGACTGGTCTTTTTTTTTATATAAAAATCAGTTAGATCAATGTTCATATAAGTTATAGAACTAATATAATGTTGTGTTTCCTCATTGAAATCAAAAAATAAAATATGGATTTACTTCCCTAAAAACCATAACGAATTAAATATGGATTAATTCTTTACTTGGTTGGAAGAAATCATTTCATCTTTATTCGACTTTTTCATCATGCCATTAATTCAGTAACCGCTCTTTTGACTCCTATTAAGCCCTCTGTATAATAAGATATGCATTTAAACTTTTCAAGTACTGAAATAGTTTATTTAGTACAGATAGAGTACTTATACAGTACTTATACTATGGAGCAATTAGGGAGCTTAGTGATCTGTCACTCTGTTGGGCATATTTGAAACAATAAACCAGAGCAGGGTATAAATTAATGAATATGAGTATTTTGAATGTTCATTCTCCATAAATTGTAGAATTAATAGAATGATCTATTTCCTTAAAGAAATAGATCGCATATAGAAGGGGCATAGCTGATATGGGGACATAAGTATCAGTGTTCTTTTATTTGGCATCAATGACAATAGTACTATCAGAATTCAATCGTTTGAAATACGACAATAATGGTTGCCATTTACTTATATAAGATCAGTTATTTAGTATTCTAATCGTGATCGATATCGCTGGTTTCGCTGATCTCGCTGTATTGGCATTTTGAATCAAATTTGAACAATCCTAGGTTTTGCTGTGCATTCCAGTTAAGCTTATTAAGCCTGCCTGCAAGGTTTATGTGAAAAGGGAGAAGGAAAAAGGAGTAATGGGAAAGGGGCAAAATGCGAAACCAGCGAGATCAGCGGAACAGGACACGATTTGAACACTAAACTATAAGATGTCTTTTTTTTTCTTTTTTTTTAGTCTTTATACGTAAGGTGACTTATTAATTGATATTGAAAGTAGACCGATAAATGCAGCGTATTGAAATAATATCTTAATTATCCTATTCATAACCCATATCTGCCTATCATTTACCAACTTTTTTTGTTTCCCACCACGATTTTTATTTACTTTTGACGATCATTGAATTTCAGAAGTAAAAGACATCTATTATGAACATATCTTATCGCTGGTTAAAAGATTACATCAATCTTGATTATACACCCGAAGAAGTTGGTGCTTTTCTGACTCAAATTGGTCTGGAAGTAGGGAGCATGGAAGAAATGGAAATCATCAAAGGTGGCCTCAAAGGGTTGGTAATCGGCGAAGTGCTTACCTGTGAACAACATCCTGATTCGGATCACCTGAGTAAAACGACCGTCAATGTTGGCAATGGCGAAATATTACCCATTGTTTGCGGAGCTCAGAATGTTGCTGCAGGACAAAAAGTAGTGGTTGCAACTGTCGGAACGACTTTGTATGAAGGCGATAATGAGTTTAAAATCAAAAAGTCAAAAATACGGGGTGAAGCTTCGGAAGGAATGATTTGTGCCGAAGACGAAATTGGCTTAGGTGCCAGTCACGATGGCATTATGGTACTTGATCCTACGGCGGATCCAGGAACTCCTGCAAGCAAATATTTTAAGATAGAATCAGATTTTGTGCTTGAAGTAGATTTGACGCCCAACCGCATCGACAGCGCGTCACATATTGGCATAGCCCGCGATCTGGCTGCCTTCCTCAAACAAAAACACGAGATTTCTTATCACAGGCCTTCGGTCGATGATTTTAAAGTCGACAATCATTCGCTCGAAATACCGGTGGAGGTTTTAAATTCTGATGCCTGTCCACGTTATTCTGGAGTAACTATCTCAAATGTGACTGTGAAGGAATCGCCGGAATGGCTGAAAAATAAGCTTAAATTAATTGGGCTAAAACCCATCAACAATATTGTAGACGTTACCAACTTTGTTCTTTTCGAAACCGGACAGCCACTTCATGCTTTTGATGCTGCTGCAATTGAAGGAGGGAAAGTGATGGTTCGTACTTCCGATGCAGGATCTAAATTCGTTACATTGGATGGCAATGAACGTTCAATGCATCCCGACGACCTGATGATTTGCAATGCTACTTCTGCCATGTGCATCGCCGGTGTTTTTGGTGGTTTAAATTCAGGGGTAAAAGAAACAACTACGAGCATCTTTTTGGAAAGTGCCTGGTTCGATTCTGTTTATATCCGCAAAACTGCCCGTCGCCATACATTGAGTACCGATGCTTCATTTAGGTTTGAACGCGGAACCGATCCCAATGGAACTATTTATGCACTGAAACGTGCAGCCTTGCTGATCAAAGAAGTAGCTGGAGGTGAAGTTTCTTCTGAAATTGTGGATGTTTATCCAACTCCGGTTGAGGATTTCAAGGTAGATGTTACTTATTCGGGAATTAAACGGCTGATTGGTGTTGATTTGGGAAAAGAGCGCATTAAAAGTATTCTTAATGCACTGGAAATCAGGATTGAAGCCGAAACTGAAACCGGTCTGTCATTGCTGGTTCCGCCTTACCGTGTCGACGTAAAACGCGAGGTAGATGTCATAGAAGAGATTTTACGGATTTATGGATACAACAACATTGAATTGCCCAGCCAGGTGAATTCTTCGCTTCAGTATTCGGTAAAACCCAATCCAACAAAAATGCGTAACCTGATTGCTGAAATGTTGACAGCACAAGGGTTCAATGAAATATGGTCAAATTCACTCACCAAAACTTCGTACTACGAAAACAATGAGGTGTGCCCGATTGGCAATACAGTAAAAATTTTCAATCCACTGAGCAACGATCTTGGAAGTATGCGCCAGACTTTGCTATATGGTGGTTTGGAGGCAATTGCCCACAATGCCAACCGTAAAAACCCTGATATTCGCTTATATGAGTTTGGGAACTGCTACTTTTTCAAGGGAAGCAGCCTGAAGGAAAATCCGCTGAGTAATTACCGGGAGGAAGAACATCTGGCATTGTTCGTTTCAGGCGATAAAGAAGCCGCCAACTGGGCACTGCCATCCGCAAAATCAAGCTTTTTTCAACTAAAAAGTTATGCTGAGAATGTATTGAAACGGTTGGGTTTTTCAGTTGCTAACCTGAAAGCTGACAGTGTTGTAAATGATATCATGAGCGAAGGAATCAGCTATTCTATCAATGGCAGGAAGCTGGTTGAGTTTGGAACCATTTCAGGAAAAACCCTGAAAGCATTTGATATTGAAAGGCCTGTTTACTTTGCAGATTTCAGCATGGATACGCTTTTTGTTGAACTTAAAAATAATAAAGTAGTATTTGCTGAATTGCCTAAATACCCTGAAGTCCGCCGAGATCTGGCATTGTTAATTGATAAAACTGTTCAGTTTAACCAACTAAGGGATTTGGCTTTCCGTTCGGAACGTAAACTTCTTCAATCGGTTGATTTGTTTGATGTTTATGAAGGCAAAGGTGTTCCGGAAGGAAAGAAATCGTATGCCATCAGCTATATCCTTCGTGATGATGAAAAAACGCTGAACGATAAGCAGATTGAAAAGATCATACAAAAACTCGTCTCCTCTTATGAGCGTGAACTGGGCGCACAGTTGAGATAGTTTGAGCGGCAGATATAGAATTAAAAGAGTTTAAAGTTTCAAGTTTCAAGTTGCGTGCCAATCTGGGTGCAACTTTTACCGTGTCCTCAGGATGATTTTTGCGGCCGCTCCCCGATCGGCACGCAACTTGAAACTTTGAACTTAAAACTTGAAACTTTTTTATGACCAACCAGACAAAAGGAATTTTTTATACCTTGATTACTGTACTGATGTGGGGTGTCCTGGCCATTGCCCTTAAAGTGGCGACCAAAGAAGTTGATTCGTCCACCATCGTGTGGTTTCGATTCTCACTGGCATTTTCAGCCCTGTTTGCATGGATGGCGGTTAAAACACCTAAAGAACTTAAAATACTTTATAAACCTTCATGGCTGATTGTTCTTGCCTCCTTGGCCCTGGCCTGGAATTATATGGGATTTATGTTGGGTATTCAATACACCAGTCCCAGTAATGCGCAAGTTGCCATACAGGCTGGCCCATTATTGCTGGCCATTTTTGGAATATTGTTCTTTAGGGAAAAGATTTCACGCATCCAAATTATAGGATTCCTGTTTGCACTTGTGGGCTTCTGGATTTTTTACCGGCAACATATCAGTGCGGTAGCAGGGCAGGAGGCACAATACACAAAAGGAATGCTGATCACTTTCAGTGGAGCGGTAGCCTGGGCCATCTATGCTGCCTTTCAGAAAAGGCTGGTTGTTCATTATCCTGTGGGAACGCTCAATGTGTTCATTTTCGGGTTGCCGGTTTTGCTGTACCTGCCGTTTGTCAACTTTGCCAATCTGGCTCATCTTAGTTTTGGATATTGGGTATTGCTCGCATTCCTGGGAGCCAATACGCTGATTTCGTACGGCTGTTTATCACTTGCCCTCAAATATCTGGAAGCGGGAAAGGTCAGCATCATCATTATCCTGAACCCGATCATCACCTTCATTCTAATGGGCATATTGTCATGGATGCAAGTTGATTGGATTGCCAGAGAGCATTTCTCCGTACTTTCCATTCTAGGTGCTCTGATCGCTCTGGCAGGTGCAATACTGGTGGTGAGGAAGAATAAAAAACGAGAAGAAGCCAAGTGACAGTTAGACGTGTTTTAAAACTTCTTTTAATATTCCACTTATCACAAACATGTTTGCTTTCGCTTTGTATTCATCGCGTTCAGGTGTCCCGATCTTTCCATATTTAATGTCCAATAACTCCTCAAAATTACTTTCCTTCCTAATTGCTGCTGTTTTCATCAAAATAGCTTTTAGTAAATATTGATTTTTCTTTCAACAAATTCCACTGTATAAAGTTAACTAAAACGTCAACATTGGCAAATCTAATGTTTTTGAAGAATGAAAACGAAATTGGGATATGGAGCAGTTATACATCAAACGGGATATGTGAGTACATTGTATGAACCAGATTAATAGTTAATGCAAGGAAACTAAACATATAATAACATAAGCACTGCCGATACTCTTAGTAAACATTCCTCGCAATTATATCCATAAAACCAGATGATCAAGTGATGGGTTCTCTGTCGTTATTTTGATAAAAATAAATGATCATTAGACCCTTTTCCCGTAGGGAATGTATATCCATAAAAGCGAATAACCCCGTGAGACCCATTTCCCGTAGGGAATGAATATCTATAAAGAAAGAAGGGTGAATAAGAACTACAATTTCAGTATGGAGTTGACAGTCAATTAAATATAAATCATCTATTGGAAAATATGGCTCACTCCTTCGATGCTTTTTTATGGATATGGATTCCCTACGGTAAATGTGGGTCCCATTCACCCTTCTTTCTTTATGGATAATCTACATCACTAACGCTCTTGTATTTCTGACAAAATGCCAATAGGTCATTCCGTCAATTGATGGAATGGCATTTTGGCATTTTAGTACACAAGGAATTCTATCTATTCCTGAAGAAAGTCAATGCGTTCATAATCAGAGTGCTTTACAGTCATAAAACATTGTCATACTGCATGTCATCGCTTTAAATCTGCAAAGATGGAATTCCATGGGAATACTCGAATTAAGTCAATTACGTAATTGACTTAATTGACGTAATCACAACTTAGCATCCCCCTTTTATTTTTGATGTTTTTGCAACTACTGGTTGAGTGGAGTTTTTAAGTGCGTCCACCAATTTTGCCATGTCAGATGCTGCTTTTTGTCTGAAATTATAAATATTAATCTCTTTCTTGCTTGCATCCTGAGTTGGGGTAACCAGGTCAGAAAATGTTTTATTAAAGTTTGCAGATGATTCAGAAAGAATGTAATTATCAGCTTTCCCAATATGTCCGGCCCATAAATAGGCTTTTCTGGCAACTATTCTATCATCTGCATAGAAATAGTTGACCTTGTGTTTCTGATCCATAATTTTCCCCCATTCCCTGTCATCCATCTTTTCAATCGGAATATTGATGGCAAACGGGAGATGGTATAATTTGAAGGCTTCCTGGCTTCTCACATCAATAATATTGATTTTGTAATAATTACTTACAATTTCACTGGCAAGTTTATCGGGCTGGACCTCTACCGATGTAAAGTCCTTTTGTTTCAGTTCCTTATCAATGTGTTTAGCCATTCTGCTCTTGCTGTCAGGCATCATCGCAATTAAAACTAATATTAAAAAGGCCAATCCAACGGAAGAAGAATAGATGACGATCTTTTCTTTTGAGAATTTAGGCTGAGTTTTATTTACCCGGTTTTCGATGAGCCAGGTGAGATAAAATGCAGCGATAGCAATTGCTGTAAGAATAAATGCAAAGATTATTCTGGACATTCCCAACATATCATTCATTAAAACAGGGCCCCATGCTTCATCAAGGTATATTTTTTCAAGCAGCGGATATCCTTCAATAAATGCAAATACGCCCAATGCAGAACCCGCTACAAAAGCCATCCCGTCAACCTTTCCAATGGCAGCAGCGCAGATACCGGTTCCGGGGCAAAAGCCACCGATGATAAATCCGACTCCCATGATAGCCCCTCCTGCTAACGAAGACCAAAGAAAGGTGGGATTCACATATATGAGGCTGATATCCAGTATCCCCCAGTGGGATAATAATAAAACACCGATCATGGCAGTTACGCCGGCAGTGAAAAACACTTTTAGCACGGTAAAATCATATCCGTAAAATAATCCAACCAGCTTTTTTGTGGATGAAAAACCTGCCTGCTCAAGCACAAATCCAAAACCAATTCCGGAAATAAGGGCAATGATCAAATTGAATTCATTGCTTATAATAAATGGTACTAATGGTCCCATATCAATTAATTTAACCAAAGTTTTCTAAAAATATAAGCAACTGCGTAACCCGATCCAAAAATGGCGAACATGGTAATTATTCCGCCAAACGACATCACGGCCATCCCGCTAAGAGCCGCTCCACTGGTACATCCGCGACCTAGTTGTGCACCAAATCCAAAGAAGGCCCCACCAATAATTGCAGCTATGACGCGTGTCCAATTTGTGATTTGAGGACCTTTATCCAACTTGATACCAACGCGGTTGGAAATTACACCTGAAAAAAAAGCTCCGATTACAAGTCCAATAACTTCGAAAACAAGCCAATCTTTGAAAGGACCTCCCGGATGTTCTTCACTGTAGGTTTTGATGAAAGGAGTGTTTGCCGAATGCTGGGGTGCTATATTTTCAATGGTAGAAAGCACCACGCTTTTTACTGCTCCACTGGCACCTAATCCCCTTCCTGTCACATAGATGGTTCCTAATAAAACCAAGCCAAGTAGAAATCCGGCCAGGTAGGGGTTCATGTATTTTATTTTGTTCATGATAGCTGAGTTTTTTCGTTTGCAACTATTTGGGCTTCTTCGTCAAGCTCTTCGTAACCGGTTATCATGGCTTTGATATTTGAAGTAGGCGTTGTACCGGTAGTTGTCATATAAACATGAACAATAAGAAATACCATCAGCAGAATGGCTCCCAGTATGTGCCAGAAGGCGATAGATGCAAGAGGATAATCTTCTATTACGATGAGGTTGTTTTGATCGAAAGTTTTATACAGCATGTAGAATATGCCCGAGATAATTGTAATGGGAACAAGAATCACTTTAAATCCCAGGTAAACAATTCGTTGCAAAGGGTTCAGTTTACTTAAGCTTGTTCTTTCTGTTGGGTGAGGTGCACCTTTAAAAATTCCTGACAAGTAGTAGATGATCTGCTCTTTTAATTGTTTGGTGGTAGGAATATACTGCCGCCATTCGCCTGTAGTTATGTGCCAGAAAATGGCAAATACGATCAAGCCAATGAGCATCCATGAGGCCGTACGATGAAACTCAACTGCTTTCTCAAATCCAAAAATGTTATAAACTCCATGTACCTCGAACCCTGTCACAGCCAGAAAGAGAATGAGCGATGCCTGAGCCCAGTGCCAGAATCGTTCGAAGCCTTTGTAGATATATACTTTACGCATATTGTTTTTTTTGATAGTAAATCTGATATTTTAATCTTACTAATTATTCCGCAGCTTTATCTTCATGAATGATGACCGCCTGCTTTTTCTGATACTTACCCCAAATGCGAACCAGGGCATGTCCAAAAACTGAAAGGCCTGTAAGGATAATGATCCAGGAACCAAACCCATCAAGCATTTTATTCTGATCGCGTCCTGGAAGATAAAAATCTGTCAGTTTTGCCAATCTTCCATTTTCGCGTGTGTGACATTCAGCGCAGCTAACAGCTTGTTCTTTTGGGGAAACCATGTGATTAACAGGCCAATACACAACTGTTTCAACAAACCCATACTGACCACTTACCGGAAGTCCTGAGGTCTTCATACCGGCTTCTGTGGCTTTTTCCCAATTAAAATCTTCCCAAAAGGCACTGTCACCTATATTTTCACCATACAATTTAGGCTGGACCAACCGATTGAAAACCTTGTCGTAAATCTGGTCGCCTACATGGATTTTTACAGGAATGATTTTCGATAACCTGTCATTGTGCGAACCATGCAGGGTATTCATTTGAACTGGAACCGATTGAATGCTGTCGCCCAGCAAATATTGATCAGCAGTTCCATTGAACCATATATAATCAGGTTGAACATTCCGCTCCCATATAAAAGAACCCTTGATCGATAGGTAATTGTGATTGCCCAATGAATCGTCTAGTTCATAAGGCTTTCCATCTTTCAACTTTCCTGCATCAGACCATTTCCATGACATCTTTGTTGAATTCTCTTTGGCATAAACGGGAATATGACAAGTCTGACAGGATACTTTTGATCCATGCCGATTGAGTACTTCGCTTAGATGAGGTGCGCTGCTATGGCATTGTTCGCAGGTTGCACGGTTGGTATTGTCAGTTGAAACAGAATATAGTTTACCTAACATCTGATGATTTTTAGCCGTATGGCAAGCCACGCATTCCATATTTATTCCATTTGCACCCATGTGAACATCGACATCGCGGCTACAGGAAAGTTGGGCAACTTCCAGATCTCCATGTTTTACATTGTTCCCTCCACCACTAAAAAAGTGGCACGATCCGCAATTACTTTTCATTGGAGAACCAACACTTTGAGCCACTTTCACCAGATTAACAGTTCTATCAGGGTAACCGGCCATGGCTGCACCTTTCAGGTATTCTTCGCTGTTGTCGTGGCAAACCATACAATCTACATTCCGCGAATTTTTAAAATCAAATTGATTGTTGTTCATCCCAAAACCGATGTGACATTTGGCGCATGACTTTTCGTTTGAGCTGGTTCCAAGACAAAAATTATTCATGACATTTTTCTTCCCTGCCGAAGAAATTCCACGTCCTTCAACATAAGCAACTCTCTCCCAATTCCAGTGTGATGAGGCCATTACCTCCTTGTGCGTTTCGGTATGACACGATAGGCAAGCTTCGGTAACCTCCTGTGGGGTCTTAAATTCTCTATTCAACTCATCAAGTGCACTGTGATTGACAGAAGGGATTTCCTTCAATGCATATTTGTACTTGAGTTCTTCAAGTTTTAGATTATAGGTATCTTCTGTGTGAAAAACATTGACCATTATCAAGGCCATAATGATAAGAAGGATTACGAACAGTATATTTCTGAACATCCTGTTTTGTGGTATTCTTTCCATTTTAATTTGGAATAATTCATTTAAGAATACAAATATATATATACATTTCTAAATATTTACATTTGTATGCTTGTATATGCTTTAATGAGTCCAATAAAATGATGGGAATAATTACATTTAATGATCAGATATACAGTTTTATACATATTATATATGCTAACCTTTATTTATAATGAATATAAATAAAGGTTAGATAATATGAACCTATTTTGAATAGTTGATTCACAAAATATATATTCTTACAACTAATTAAATTCAATATAAATGATTACCAATACCAATTATTTTGGTATCTTCACCCAACAATTATGATTGAATAGCAGTGGTGAATTGGGTGTGAAAGTAAAAGGTGTAAACATTGAAAAGGTTTTTATTTTCCTGAAAGATAAAAAAGACGTATTGATATTAGCGCCTGAGTGAAGGTCAAAATGAAATGTTTGATGGAACGATTTGTTACGATTGCTTTTGCATTTAAGTAATTATTTCCTGATTTTTATACTTTTTTACAATAAACTTTCACATTGTTATGTTGTTTTTATACAATATTTTATTTTAATAAGTATTTAAACCTTCCTTATTTAAACTGAATACGTTACATTTACCGACTTTATAAATCAAGAATAGAAATTTATGAGTTTCCATAATAACCCGCACACTTTTCATATCCCCGTTATGGGCTTGGGATATTCAATCGATTCACCGATTAAAGTAGCCCATTATGGCATTTCCTCTGTCATTTCTTTGGTCGATGATATTTCGATGGAAAAGATGAGAGAGTTTTATTGCAAAAAATTCAATTTACCATTTCAATCTATCTCGCCTAAAACGGAAGATCACAGGGCCAAGCGTATCACGGCTTATCTGAATACCGTGCAGGAAATTGTAAAACAGAAGTTTGAAAATGTGAAGAATTCCATTTCCCAAAAAGAAGAGGAGTTGGATAAATATATCAAAATGCTGCCTGATATGTCTGAATTGAAGTTGAAATTCAATCAGATGATCAATACCAGCCCAGTGAAGCAGAAGCTCTCTGAATGGCTGAATGAAAACCTGGTAGCTGGCGAAATTGATGTAAACATCATGTCCAAACTTGATCGCGATAATTATAAAGATGGTGAAAAATTACCTTCTATTTACAGCGATGCGCAATCTTCCCTTCGTGGTTTTGCATTGAGCGATTTAAGCTCGTCACTTGTCCTTTCTGCTGGAATGAACCCGCGCTTGTACAGTTACCTGGAAGAGTTCGAAGATTTTTATCCGAATGCTGAAATGGAACTGAAGAAAAAAGTAATCCTCAAAGTAAGTGATTACCGATCAGCAATTATTCAGGGTCGTTTCCTGGCTAAAAAAGGAATCTGGGTTTCTGAATACCGCGTTGAATCGGGTCTTAACTGTGGTGGTCATGCTTTTGCAACCGACGGATTTTTGTTAGGCCCAGTTCTTGAAGAGTTCAGAAATAGTAAAGAACAATTAATTGAAGCTGTTCATGAAATATATGTAAAGGCGCTTGCTGAAAAAGGGAAACCTGTTCCTGAAAAACCTTTATTGGTGAAAATTACCGGACAGGGAGGCGTTGGTTCAAATGCCGAACATCAGTTTTTACTCGAATATTACAACCTCGATTCTATTGGGTGGGGCACTCCATTTCTATTGGTACCCGAAGCCACCACGGTCGATGAACAAACGCTGGAAGTTCTTTGTAAAGCCAAAGAAGATGATTTGTATATGAGCGATGTTTCGCCTATTGGAGTCATTTTTAACAATGTACGCGGAACAGGTATGGATCTGAAAAAGGAAGCCATGAACAGAGCAGGTAAATATGGTTTCCCTTGTATTAAAAAATACCTGGCCCTGTTACCTGTTCAAAACAAAGAAAGTATCTGTACCGCTTCAATTGAATATCAGCGCGATAAAATTCAGCAACTAAGAGAGCAGAATCTTGATGCGATGGATTATGAAAAAGAACTCAGTAAAATTACCGTCAAAGCTTGTTTGTGCAACGGATTGACAGCTTCGACTTTAATGGCAACCGGCTTGGATATAAAGTTGGAGGGTACAGCGGTCAGCATTTGTCCTGGACCAAATCTGGCTTACTTCTCAAGCATTTATTCGCTTAAAAGTATGGTTGATCATATTTATGGACGTACCAACATAATGGAGCGTACCGACCGGCCTAATTTGTTTGTGAAGGAATTGAAAATGTACATCGACTACCTGGGCAGCAAGATCGAGGAAACGGTAAAGCCCATTACTGACAAGCAAAAAAAGCACTTCGTAACTTTTCAGGACAACCTGGCAAAGGGAGTTGATTATTATAAAGAACTTTTCCTGAAATACAAAACTCAACTGGATGATGCTACCTCGAAAAATAACAGGTTGCAGGATCTTGAGACACTTAATTTAGAGCTTATGAACCTGAAAACAAAACTGATGTAAATCGTTTATTTTTTGGGTTTAAAGTCCGGATCAAAACGGACTGCAATTGAAACAGCCAATTCCTTTTTAAAAGAGAATTGGCTGTTTTTTTGTTTTTTAATCCTGTATTAAATAGTTCCCTTAAACTGATTTTTCTAAGTCTCCGACCTGCATGCTGTCTGTATCATCTGATACCCATCTGATACTCATCTGATACCTTTCTGTAATGTAGGGTTACAGAAAGGTATCAGATGAGTATCAGAAAGGTATCAGATGATACAGACAGCATGTAGGTCGGAGACATTGGGACCAGGGCGAAATCCAGTGTAGATTGCTTCGTGCCTACCAATGACGCGCTGCGGATGGTTTACATGACGTTGTTGTGGGGAATGCAAAGTCAATGGTAAGTTTTTGAAATCTTACTTTTTAATTCAATCTCAGTAACCCGGCAATGACCCCCAAAACCCAATCTTATCTATCTTATAATTGGTTTGATTTTCAATCTCAATGCGGTTTTTCTATGGAATTAATGGTTGTCATAAATAAAGTGATGAAAATAAAATGGGTGTATAGATTATTGATTTCTATTTTCATAAGATAGATAAGATTAAGGTTACGGAGGCTGATCTAAGTTACTGCGATTTTATAAAAAAAAGTAAGATTCTTTCAAAAAAACATAATTAAATATTAGTTTTGAAAACACTTCCCCACAACAATGTCATGTGATCCTCTTTTATTTTACTCTTATTCTTCGAATGAAATGAGTGCCTGGCGGTTCTTGCCATCCATGACAATGTTGAGATCGTTGTTAAAACATACATGTTTAATGAAATTACCTTCTTCAATAACCGGCAGCGTGGCTAAAATATCCATGTTGATGGATGTTTGGGTTGAATTGTATGGAATGGTAAAATATCCTACATTCATCGAAGTTACGTTGTGAAAGAAGTGCGAGCCAAGTGAACCGTCAATGGGGTAGTCTTTTAATCCGATTTCAACAATAATACAGGCTTTAGATATATTTGCCCACAGTACGGGGATACCGGTGAAGGGATCGCGTGTACCCCATCTGCCTGGGCCTATCAGGATATATTCTTTGTTCAGGAAATCCATCTTTCGGTTAAATTGATTGATTTCAGTTGCAATCTGACGTGTTTTCATTTTGTCGAAGCGCTCAGGATCTACATATATGACATCCCGAATACCGGTTACAACTCCATTTCCCATTCCACGCTGGGCATACATCAGGGTTTTTTCAGGATTGATATCTCCAAGATTTACTGTCACCTGTTCGTCATTTCTGATCAGGGGTTTTATTTGCAACAGGTAAAACGTCGGATGTTGGTTGTGCCCTTTTCCCAAATCTACAGCGTATTCAATTTCTACAGGCGAACCCATTGCTTCACGAAATAAACGGAGCAATAAGGTAAGTGTATCCGCTAGTGGTATATGTTTGTATTTTAGAATGTTGGCAAAGTCGATGACCCGTAATCCAGGGCTGTCGATTCCAGGATTCAGCGAATCATTTTCATAATCATACACCGAAGCACAGTGTTGCAGCACCCCATCTTTTTCAGCAAAAGATATTTTCATTTTACGGATCGCTGCACCTTCTCCACCATTTTTTAGATCGAATTCGGAGTGATCCATATCAATGGCATAAAATTCCTTTTGTGAGTCGCGCACCAGGTCCTGGACACTGGTTGTATTAATTTCTGGATATTTGGGACAGAAACGATAAGCATTTTCTCCACCGACCACGTACATTCCAAGTCCTATGGCAGCAACGGCAAAACCATCTTGGGGCTCCATGTACGATACTGGGTAAAAATTGTATGACTGAGCCACCCCGCTGATGGAAGGGTAATAATGATCACCGTATTGATGGCCAACAACTTCCTGAATAATGACTGCCATCTTTTCTTCTTCAATGTTATAATTGACTGCATCGAAATACGACATGGCTGATTCAGTAAAAATACTGGCATATACCAGTTTGACAGCAGTTTCCAATTGCTGATAGCGCACCTCCAGATCGGGATGATTATTGGGAACCAGGTACGTTGCATAAACTCCTGAAAATGGTTGGGTAAGCGAATCTTCAAACATTCCCGAGGAGCGGATAGCCAATGGTTTAACCATTTTCACAAGGTAAGTATGGAGTCGATCCTGAAGCTCCACGCTGAACTGCGATTCAAGAAAAATGTTCTTAATCCGTTCATAGTCGTTGGTCGAATAAATGTCTTCATACAGATCATTGGTTTCGAGGAATTTATCAAACTCCATTGCCCCAATCACTGCTGTTGCCGGAATACGGATGTTTATTTCAGGAATAATTTTGGCAAAGTTGATGTTCTCAATGAAATTACATATAAATGCCATGCCGCGACCTTTACCACCCAGCGAACCCTTGCCGAGCCGCATCACGAACCGTCTTCCGGTAACAAGCGTAGGATCAAAGTCGATGATACTACCGCGAAGTTTCTGGATACGGACTTTTTCGAAGACATCCAGACAAAACTTCCGCAAATCATCTGAATTCTTAAAATCCTCGAAACGGTAGGGCAGCAGCTGTTCGGCAATGTTGATTTCGCCACGGGCCATCAGCCATGTGGAGAACGAGTTGCGGTGGCCATGATAGGCCAAAGCATTTTCAGGAACGATCCTGAACATTTCCTGAAACTCGGCCATGGTGTGGGCAATCATGATTGGGTTTCCTTCTATATCCTTAAAAACGAAGTTTCCGAAGCCGAGCCGTTTGTAAATATAATTATGAATGTCGAGCGACAAGCTTTCTGAATTTTTATTGATGAAATCGGCGCCCACCTCGCGCGCCCGCTGTGCATTGTTTACATCGTGGCTTTGAAGCAAAATGGGTATGGGGAACCGTAATGTTGAATTCACGTACCGAAGTAAGTCAACCCCAGCATCTTCATCGTCAACCCCTTGTCTTTGAAACTTTACATCTGAAATGACACATAGCAAAAAATCCTTGTATTTATTAATCATCAAAACTGCTTCCTCGTAATTGCTTACCAGGATCACCTTAGGCCTGGCTCTCATTTTCAGGATCTTATGCAGTTCATCGGCTGATTTATCTTCCACCAAATTCTGCGTTTGCGTCATGATATTGGTATATAGCATGGGCAAGTACCGCGAGTAGTATTGAATAGAATCTTCCACCAGAAGAATAACCCTCACGTTGCCGTTTTTAGTATCCTCCTCTACATTCTTATTGTCTTCAATGTATTTGATCATGGCCAGGAAGACATTTGAATTGCCATTCCATACAAATACACGGTTGATGGATTCAATTTTTTTAGAACTGGTTTGAAAATAGCGCAGGTCGCCATTGTTATTTACAAGCAGTAAAATAGGGATTGAAGGTTTTAATTGGTAGAGGGCATTGGCAGCAATAACCGGGATATTTTTATCGACTCCCACCATGATGATGACCAAATCAAAATCCCTTGTTTTGACCATCCGCAGTGCATCTGCTTCTGTATTGACACTTGTGAACCTCGGATAGGTGTATAAATTGAGCTGTAGAAATTCACCGAATATTTTATCAGTAAACTGTCCTTCGCGAACAATGGAATAGCTATCATAAAGAGTTGCAAGCAAAAGCACTTCTTTTACCTTGGTGGGCATCAGTTCCTGAAAAATATCGCGGTCGCTTTTATTCCGTTTATAAATGGAGGAAAGCGAAATTGAATCAATGTTTTCCATGCTTTGACGGGGTTCTAAGTGTGTCGGCAGTTCAATCCAACTCCCGAAAGGTATAAAAATTTAACTTATCTTACGCAAGGACATAGATTTTTGAGAAATAAATAACTCACCTTACGCATGAAGATGGATACAAAATAAGAAATAAAGGATATTTAATAAGAAATAAGGAATAAGAAATAAGAAACATCGGAGTGGCCGGTTTGCATTTCTTATTTCTTATTTCTTATTAAATATTCTTGGTCATGCGCATGGGTAAGGTGAGTTACACTTTCAATCTTATTCGTCATTGCCAAAGCCTTTTACCTTTTTTGATTTTTTCATTTCATTTCTTAGCGCCAGCATTTTGATGGCTGTTACTGCAGCCTCGTCGCCTTTATTCCCTAATTTACCTCCGGCACGGTCGATGGCCTGTTGTTGATTGTCGGTGGTCAGCAATCCGAAAATAAAAGGTTTGTTGTATTTGATATTCAAATTGGTAATCCCTTGGGTTACACCCCCGCAGATGAAATCAAAATGGCGGGTTTCACCCTGGATTACACAACCCAGTATGATAATGGCATCCACCTTGGCAAATTCGGCCATGTACTGGGCTCCCAAGGTCAATTCAAAACTTCCTGGCACATATTTCAATTGAATGTTTTCCTCCTTTGCACCATGTTTTTTTAATGTATCAACTGCACCTTTGGCCAATGCACCGGTTATTTCGTAATTCCATTCAGCAACAACAATTCCGAATTTCATTTCTGAAGCTGAAGGAACTGATGTAAGATCATAAGCTGATAAATTTTTTGTAGCCATAGTTGTGAATTTAAAATTAGATCAAAAATAAAAAATCCCCTGCAATGAGGGGACTTTTTTATAGTTTTTGTTGATAGTTTCAAGTTTCAAGTTGCGTGCCGATCAGGGAGCGGCTGCAACTTGAAACTTTGAACTTGAAACTTTATGCGTTCATTTTAACTTTTATACGGGCAATATATTTATCAATGTTCTTCCCTTCATTACTTTCAGGAAATTTCAACTTGATAGTTTCATAGATTTTAAGCGCATCAGCTGATTTACTGGTACTCTCAAGTATCTCCGCCGCTTTCAGCATATAAATAGGAGAGGTGAGCGTATTGTCATTCATTTTGTAGGCCTGGGTGTACAAGTCAAGAGCTTTGTCAGTTTTGCCGAGTTCAAGTTGAGCATCGCCCTGAGCACCCACTGAAATTGGTCCTAACAACGCATCATCAGTACCAAATTTTTTCAGGTGTTCGATTGCTTTATCAAACTGTCCCAAATGTAAATAAGAAACTCCTGCATAGTAGTTTGCCAGGTTACCGGCATCTGTTGACCCGAAGTCGTCAATAACATCAAGGAAACCCAGGTTGTTACCATCACCATTGAGGGCCAGATTAAATGAATCTTTCTCGAAGTAGTTCTGAGCCATGAACATTTGATCCTGCGCATTTTTGGTGCGCGGTTCAATGTAAAACTTGTTTAATCCAAGATAACCTACTACAATTAATGCAATTGAACCAATTACAATTGCGATCCGTTTCTGATTGGATTCGAGAAACTGCTCGGTTTTGGTTAACGCACTTTCTACTTCGGTTAAATTATCTACCTGATTGTTTTTTTTGTCTGTTGTCATTTTGTAAGGTCTAATTCAAAAATCGTCAGGCAAAAATATATTATTTTCAAAAACAATTAGCAATTTTTGCATTTAAAATTGAATATTAATCAACACTTGGTTGTTAATCTCTTGATGAACGATTATTTTTAGCAGATTCCGATGCATAATTTGTAGTTTTGGTGCGTAAAATTGTTTGATATATGTACATCCAAGAATTATCGCTGGTTAACTTTAAAAACTTTGAACATGCTGAATTTAAGTTTGCCAATGGCTTAAATTGCTTTATTGGCAACAATGGAGCCGGGAAAACCAACCTGATGGATGCCATTTATTATTTATCGTTCTGTAAAAGTTTTCTAAATCCGGTGGATGCACAGAATATAAGGTTTGATCAGGATTTTTTTATGATCCAAGGCAAATACTTCCGACTTGATTCAGAAGAGACGATTTATTGCGGGCTGAAGAGAACCCAAAAGAAAATATTTAAACGAAATCAGAAGGAGTATAAGAAATTGTCGGCTCACATCGGGCTGATTCCGGTGATCATTATAACTCCCCTGGATGCCAACCTTATTTCGGGTGGTAGCGACGAACGGCGAAGGTTTATTGATACAGTGATCTCACAGTATGATGCCGTGTATCTCGATAACCTGATCCGATACAACAGGGCGTTGCAGCAACGAAACAATTTGCTGAAGCAGTTTGCCGGAAACTCTTTTCAGTCTGAATTGATAGAAATATGGGATGATCAGTTGGTTAAATATGGACTATTGATTCATACGGAGCGATTGAATTTTATAAATAATCTAAAGCCGGTTTTTCAACAATATTATCAGTTGATTTCAGGAGGAAAGGAATTGGTTGATTTAAAGCTACATTCAGACTTGTTGTCAAATGATTTCGCGCAGCTATTAAAAGATACCATTGGCCGCGACCGGATGTTGCAATATACCTCGACGGGAACACACAAAGATGATTTTGAATTTGATTTAGCTGAATATCCCATCAAGAAATTTGGTTCACAGGGTCAGAAAAAAACTTATCTTGTGGCATTGAAACTGGCACAGTTTGATTTTATGAAAGAAATTTCGGGAGTGACCCCTATTTTGTTGCTCGATGATATTTTTGATAAACTGGATAGAAACAGGGTGGAGCAAATTGTGAAACTGGTGGCAGATGAACATTTTGGCCAGATCTTTATTACCGATACCAATCGCGAGCATCTCGATCTGATGATTGCCCGTTTGGATACCGAATCCAGAATTTTTACCATCAATGATGGACAGGTAAATAATTAACAGTCAATGAGAAAAAGCAAAACAGAAAGTATAAGTGATGTCTTAAGGAGTTTTACCAGGGAAAATAAACTGGACCGTAAACTCAATGAACTAGACTTGATTAAATCATGGGAAAATGTAATGGGCAAAACCGTGGCACGATACACGGGTAATGTATACATTCTAAACAGTACGTTGTTTGTGGAAACAACTTCGCCCATTGTCAGGAATGAATTGCTGATGATGAGAGAAGAAATTCGTGTGCGCCTCAATGAAGTGGCAGGCGAAGAATTAATTAAGACAATAGTTTTTAGGTAGTTAAGTAATATGAACTAAATAATGTCGTATTTTGTAATGGTAAGACAAAGAAAAATAGAACGCGGATTTAACTGATATAGCGGATTTAAAACGGATTTATGATACTTCGTATCCGGAATCATTAAGACAGAGCTATTGAAAGTACACAATCATCCCTATACCCCTGTCAGCTTTAACAAATCCGTTTCAATTTATTGAAAACAAATCCGCTTTAAATCTGTCCCTAGTTCTCGGGAGTTAAATCCGCATTCTATTATTTGACTTAAATTAAATGTGTTTTATCAGCATTCATTTGTATTGAAATGCGACAATAAAGAGTTTCAATTACTTAGTAGTGGGTAGAGACGTAATAATAACACGTTTCTGGTTCAAATAAGACGTAACAATGTTACGTCTCTACACGCAGAATCATTAAAACCTTTCCGTCTTGGAAAAGAAAAAGTCGCTTTCAATGAGGGCATTTTCATCGCTGTCTGATCCATGAACGGCATTGCGGGACATGGATTCAGCAAAAAGCTTCCTGATCGTACCTTGGGCAGCCTTTGCCGGATCAGTTGACCCAATCAATATTCTGAAGTCGGCTACTGCATTTTCTTTTTCCAGAATGGCAGCAACGATAGGACCAGAACTCATAAAAGATGTTAAATCTTCAAAAAAGTTTTTGTCCGCATGGACAGTGTAGAATTCTCCTGCTTGTTTCTTGGTTAAATGAGTGAATTTCATCGCTTTTATACGAAAGCCTGCTTCATTTATTAGTTTTAGGACCGGACCAATATTATTTTTATAGACCGTCTCAGGTTTAATCATTGTAAAAGTTTGATTGCCTGTCATATAGTTGATTTTTTATTTGTTAGTTGAATGAACACAAGTTAAGGAAATTTAGATTTGATTATTCATCTACCACAACATTATTTTTATATTTGTAGTTTATTTTAAAATAGAGTAATTGAAAAGAATTGATATAGAATTAATTAAGCAATTGGAACAACTGCTAAAATCGAGTAGCAAATCCATTGTTTTGGTCCCTCACATGCATCCTGATGGTGATGCAATGGGCTCCGTTCTTGGATTGTGGCGCGTTTTGCAGAATTACGGATTGAAAGTCAAAATGGTTAGTCCAACCAAATATCCGGAGTTTTATCATTGGATGGATGGCCATGATCAGGTGATTATCTTCAGTCATCACCCCAAGCAGGCAGCACGGGCTTTCGATGAGTCTGATCTGTTGATATGTATGGATTTTAATCAACTCTCACGGCTAGGCGACATGAAACCGCTTGTTGAAAGTTACAAGGGTAAAAAGGTATTGATTGATCATCATCCTTATCCTGGTAATTTTACGGACTTGGTTATTTCTGACGTTACCTGTAGTTCGACTGCTGAACTGATATTCTCAATATTGCAATCGACCGAATTTAACTCTTGTGTTGACCGCAATGCTGCTACTTCCTTTTTTACGGGGATCATGACCGATACCGGTTCATTTGATTTCAATGTATCAGATCCCCAGACTTTTGAAACTGTGGCACAGCTTACCCGGCTGGGAATTGATCAACTGGATATTCATTCCAGGGTGTATGATAATTATTCTGCCGACCGGATGCGATTGATGGGATTTTGCCTCAGTAACCGGATGACTATTTATCCGGAGTACCACGCGGCTTGCATGTATATAAACCTTGAAGATCAGAAAGCTTTTAATTTTATAACCGGCGATAATGAAGGATTTGTAAACATGCCACTGTCAATCAAAGGCGTTGTATTCAGTGCGCTCTTTACCGAAAAAGAAAAATATACAAAAGTATCCTTAAGATCGAAGGGCGAATTTTCTGTAAATGAGGTATCTGAAAAATATTTTAATGGTGGTGGCCATCGCAACGCAGCCGGAGGGGAGTTATATGCATCTTTACAGGAAACACTCACGCAGTTTGAGAAATTGCTGCCTGAATATGATGAAAAAATTAAACAATCATTAATTAAAAAACTATGAAAAAATTGAATAGTATTTTGAAGATCAGTGTATTTATATTGTTTGTAATACTCATGGCATCCTGTTTGAAAAATGAAGATCCAAATGCTTCCTATACACCCGAAAGAGAAGCTGGTTTGATAAAAGAATGGATGACCAATGTTAAAATAAAAAAGTTGCATCTTGATTCTACTTCAACTGGTATTTATTACATTGCTGATACCACTAAAATAGGAACTGGCCCCACTGTAAAAACTGGAGATACCGTTACAGTGAAATACACTGGCGCGTTCATTGACGGAGGTGCTTTTGATTCTAGTACAAGCTATACGTTCATTCACAAAGATACCGACCCCGAAAAACGTATGGTTCAAGGCTGGGAAGAAGGCATTGAAGTTTTGAATAAGGGTGCAAGTGCTGTTTTTCTGATCCCTTCTGCTAAAGGTTATGGTTCTACAGGTTCCCAAAGAGGAATTATTCCACCTAATACTCCATTGATTTTTGGTATCGAAGTGGTTACCATTAAGTAGAAGTTGGTTCGAAATTTGTACTTTTGCAAAAAAAAGAAGTTTATGAAACAAATACTGTATGTTTTGAGTTTGGCCATTTTGCTTTCCATAACTTATTCCTCGTGTAAAAAAGATTCGCTGGAAGGTATGCGCCAAGATGAAGTTGATACTCTTGATAAGTATGTAAAAGATAATAAACTGGCTGATAAAAGAGATGTGTCAGGTATTTACATTTTTGACGAGATGAAAGGAACCGGAGATACTATTAAGTCTGGTTATAGGGTGATGATGTATTTTAAAATTACTTTATTGGATGGAACTGAAATCAATACTCGTGGCTTTTCTACAGACGATGGCCAAGGCCGCAATTACGAAGAATATACTTTTTATGTGGACTCAAATGATCCTATTATAAGTGACCAGTATGTTCAGAAAATAGCAGGAATGCATTTAGGATTGAAGAAGATGCAGGTAGGAGGAAAGGCGAAGTTCATTATTCCTTCAGAGCTGGCATTCAAAGCAGTTGATAATTTAGCGATCGGAATCCCACGTTTTTCTACCCTCCTGGTAAATGTTTACGCCAGAAAAGGAGATGCTCCTGACTTACCAATAACAAGATAATTTTAATCAAGCTATTCCTATTCCCGCGTTAACCTTTCAGTTTTTCGCGGGTTTTTTTATAATATGAGCAAATCAGAATTATTTAAAAAGCTTTTGCCTGGGTTTATCCCACTCTTCGTTTTTATTGCCATCGATGAAATATGGGGAACACGTGCCGGTTTAGTCGCGGCTTTGGTGATTGGTGTAGGAGAATTGGCCTGGATTTGGATCAAAGAGAAGCAGTTCGATCGTTTCGTGTTGTTTGATACTTTTTTGCTTTTGGTACTTGGCTCTGTTTCCATTTGGCTTGATAACGAACTCTTTTTTAAACTCAAACCCGGTTTGATGGAGTTGATTTTGTGCGCAGTACTAGCCGTTTCTGCATTTTCAAAACTGAATATTGTGGGTTTAATGACCCAACGTTACATGAAGGAGTTGGAAATGAACGAACAGCAGACGGCGCAATTAAGAAAGACTTTACAATTGATGCTTTTTGTATTCCTGATTCATACAGTACTTGTTTTTTATGCTGCTTTTTATCTCTCGAATGAAGCATGGGCGTTTATAAGTGGTGGATTGTTCTATATTTTGTTCGCAGTAGTTTTTGGGTACGAATTTATAAAAAAGAAACTCAAATTGCGCCACCAGGTAGTGGTGCAAGAAGAATGGCTGCCATTGGTAAACGATCAGGGCGAAATCCTGGGGAAAGCGCCACGGTCAGCCTGCCACAGGGGTGAGAAATTGCTGCATCCTGTGGTTCATCTTCATGTTTTTAATCATCAGAAACATATTTATTTATCCCGAGTACTCGGGAAAAAGTGGGATACAGCTGTTGGTGGCCATATTTCGGCAGGCGAAACTCTTGAAACTGCTCTGAAACGTGAAGCATGGGAAGAAATCGGGTTAACACAATTCTCGGCAAAGCTGGTAAAAACTTACCGCTGGAACACCGAAATAGAATCGGAACTGGTTTATGTGTTCGTTACCAATGACTTTAAGTCCATTCATCTACATTCGGAAGAAGTGGTTGAAGGCCGTTTCTGGACTTCGAAACAAATTGAATCGAACATGGGATTAGAAGTTTTTACTCCCAATTTTGAACATGAATACCAATTGCTGAAAAAAAACTCCTAATTCATGTTACGCAAGGGGCAAATAGACAAGTAGATCCCGAGTACTCGGATTGGCGTTAACTTTATGCGATCTGTTTTGTAAACACTTGATTATTAATAAGTAACTCCAGGCAATTAGTTCGCACATCAGATAGGAAAAGATACTGGAATGAATCATTTTATAGGATTTGGAAACCGATATTGCTTATTATGCACCGGTTAAACCACCAGGAAATACTGCTTCAAATCATTGATTATCAGCATGAATATACACGAAGTTAACGCCAATCCGAGTACTCGGGACGGGAAAAGGGGTCTCACAGGGTTATATGCTTTTATTGATCACGAGTACTCGTGACGGGAAAATGGGTCTCACTGGGTTATTTTTTAAAAATCTTACTTTTATTATTGAGATCTTAGTAACCAGCCAATGACCCAGCCCTCAACCTTATTAACACATCATCTAATTCAACGATGCACCAGGGGGTCCCGCGATTTGCAATCGCGGTTTTCAAACA
>Ga0123339_10000445_pt1 | contig 32804 bp, 37 predicted proteins | sample lystaG_FD_89956 | JGI IMG/M metagenome (GOLD analysis project Ga0123339, IMG submission 89956) | Glacier valley bacterial and archeal communities from Borup Fiord, Nunavut, Canada, to study Microbial Dark Matter (Phase II) -... | ecosystem: Environmental > Aquatic > Freshwater > Ice > Glacier ...
CGATGTGAAAAAAGCCGTTCGAGCCATCAAGTATGACGGCGTGACGGGGAAGGTCTCGTTCGATGCCAAGGGCGACAACGCCTCCCAAGTGATATCGGCATATATCGTTAAGGGTGGGAAATGGCAACCGCTCAAATAGTTCGCTCATGTTGAAAAGTTGCTACAATAAAAGAAACCCGACGCACCTGTCGGGCGTCTTTTTTCGTTAGAGTCCACCGATGCGCCAGGCGCGTCGGTACACACGGAAAGTTCTGCATTCGACGCTGCCGGATGCCCGATTCGTTAAGGAGAAAAATGACCAGCCCAACCATCAAACGTGCATTGGTTTCAGTCACTGATAAAACCGGCGTCGCCGAGTTTTGCAAAGTGCTGGAAGAAGAATTCGGTGTAGAGATCGTCTCGACAGGCGGAACTGCGAAAGTCCTCGTCGAAGCGGGCGTGAAGGTCCGTCCTATCGACGACCTCACCGGCTTTCCGGAGATGATGGATGGGCGTGTCAAGACGCTGCACCCACGCGTGCACGGCGGTCTCCTCGCGCGTCGGGACGTTCCCGCGCATATGGCGGCGGCCGAAGAGCACGGGATCGGTATGATCGATCTGGTATGCGTGAATCTCTACGCCTTCGAGGCGACCGTGGCAAAGCCCGGAGTGACCCAAGAAGATGCGATTGAGAATATCGACATCGGCGGTCCGTCCATGCTCCGCTCCGCTGCGAAGAATTTTGCAAGTGTTACGGTGGTCACCGACCCGAACGCCTACGCGTCGATTCTCGAAGAGATGCGTGCGAACAACGGTTCGACCACGGAGGCTACCCGACGCGCACTTGCGCAAAAGGTGTTTTACACGACGAGTGCTTACGACACCGCGATTTGGCACTACCTAAGTCATGAGGGCGATATCGATCGCCTCGATGACACCGTCGACCTACGACTCGAAAAAATCCAAACGCTGCGCTACGGCGAGAACCCCCATCAAAACGCCGCCTTCTACGCCCGCCCCGGCGACATCTCCCATACGCTGGCGAGCGCGGAACAACTCCAGGGCAAAGAACTCAGCTATAACAACATCCTCGACACCGACAGCGCATGGGCATCATGCCGTGAATTCGCCGAAGGTTCATGCTGCGTAATTGTGAAACATACGAATCCGTGCGGTCTTTCAGTGGCCGAAGATATCGTCACCGCGTACCAGCAGGCGCACAAATCCGACCCGATTTCGGCCTACGGCGGAGTGATGGCATTCAATGAGACGGTGACCGTCGCACTCGTCGAGGCGATATTCGGTAACAAGCAGTTCGTCGAGGTCATCATCGCCCCCGATTTCGAACAAGAGGCTCTCGATATCATTGCAGCAAAGAAAAACCTTCGTATTTTGAAAACCGGTGGCATACACAAGGCCGGCGGTTATATGGAGTTGCGTGCAGTCGAAGGCGGCGTTCTCATCCAAAACGCCGATGCCGTCTCAGAGGATTCGGAAACATTTACCGTACCGTCGAAACGCCAGCCGACCGCCGAGGAATTCGAAGAGCTGTTGTTTGCTTGGAAAGTCGCCAAGTGCGTGAAATCGAATGCTATCGTGTTGACGAAAGGCAAGGCGACGGTCGGTGTCGGCGCCGGTCAGATGAACCGAGTGAACTCAGCTCGCATCGCTTGCGAACAGGCGGGGTCAGAGGCGAAAGGCGCTGTTGCCAGCTCCGATGCCTTCATGCCGTTTTCCGATTCCCTCGAGGTCGTTGCAGCTGCCGGCGTCAAGGCCGTAATCCAGCCGGGCGGCTCGATTCGTGACGAGGAAGTCTTGAAGAAGGCGGACGAGCTCGGAGTGGTCGTGGTATTCACCGGACACCGCCACTTCCGTCACTAACCCGAGTTGTCAGCTTGATTTCTTAGAGCTGACGAACCGGGATCGGACCTTCGATTCCCGCTTCGACGAGAGCTTTTTGGAGGAGGCCGACGTAGTTGGATTTCACGTCGGCCTGTTCCGTATAAGAGACGATCGGAATGATGGTATTGAAAGTGATGCCTGAGGCATCCGATTTTGCGAATTTGACCGATGCTTGCGCGCCCTTGTATGTATAGGGTGATTCGTGCATGATTTTATCGGCGAGAGAAAGCGCGATTTTCTCGACCTCCTCAGTATCGCTGTTGTAGGCGACGGTGGTGGGGATGACCAGAATGAACGCCTTGTTGCTTCGGCTGAAGTTCACGATCAAGGATTTGCCGAGTACTGAGTTCGGGACGATGATCACTTCTCCGGAGAACCGGCGGACGGTGGTATTTCGCCAGGTCACATCTTCGACGGTACCTTCCTCGCCACTTTCCAACCGTACGAAATCGCCCGGCACGATCTGTCCCGACGCCAGAATCTGGATGCCGCTGAAAAGGTTGTCGAGGGTCGACTGCAAAGCGAGGCCGACGGCCAAACCTCCGACGCCCAAAGCGGTGATTATCGGCGTGACCGAGATGCCGAGGACGGACAGTATACCCGCCAGGCCTATCATCCAGACAACCACTTTGGCGAGATTACCGAAAAGCGAACTTGAAGGCAATCGGGTGTCATCTCGCGAAGAGTAGACGGTGATGAGACGCCCGGTGACGCGTGCGATGAACGCGACGACGATGATGATCGTTGCGATTTTCAGGTAAACCGAGATGTCGCGATTGACCTTCGAGGGGAGTGGCGTTTTCAGGTAGGCAATCCAAAAGCCGGTCACCGCAGCCATCGCACCGATGAGCCCGTGGAATGAAAGCGCGAACGCACGGGCGATACGGCTCCCGCTTTTCGTTGCCCGCTTGCGGATGAAAGTCGCCAGCAGTTGATCGAGCACGACGCCGGCTATGAGCCACCCTCCGAAGACGAGGATCGCGTATCCGTATTGCTCCCAGAAATCGGGGAAAGTATTCGGTATGAGTGCTGACATATATTCCTCCTGCCACCTATTGTATCGTCATAGGTGGGCGAAATCCCATTCAGGCGATATCGGTTGCTAATTGTTCATCTTTTCTGCGAAAATGCCATAAAGGAGAATTTGAATGAGCAACATAAAATCTCGATATTTCGAACAGGGCATGCTAAAAGTGCTACCGAAAAAAATAGTTTCGAAGCGAGCAGTGCTCGAAGAAGTCGCTCAAAGGTTTGAGCCGGGTAGGGAGTATACGGAGCAAGAGGTGAATGCCGTTCTCGGGGCAATATACGATGACATCACAACGCTTCGCAGATCGCTTGTAGATTACGGGTATATGTTTCGCGCTGACGATGGGTCAATCTATCAGGTTGATCCTACGGCGATTGCCAACGAGGCTTAGTTTGGCCGGGCTCCATCTTTTTCCTTGATTATCTTGACCTTGTGACCGATGCTTGTTACACTAATCAACTGCTGTATTGCAACATAATGCGCCATTAACTCAGCTGGTAGAGTCGTGGACTTTTAATCCATTGGTCGTAGGTTCGAGTCCTACATGGCGCACCATCAAACATTCAAAAACTCCTCTTCTGTGGGAGTTTTTTATTTGCGCGATTCGTGTGATCCATGCCGTTGATGGATATGCGATATCTCGAAAGTAGAGAGATCGATGGTCTATTCCCGGAAAATCAAAAGTTACTCTCTCTGAGCGAGGCCACCGCTCACGCTTTCATTCGTCCGATTATTCTGATTAGTAATAGAATGTTATAGGCATTATCAGAATTATTTATATATTGGGAGGAACCGGTGAATAACAAGGTAAGTGTGAAGAAAGTCCAAGCAGACGCGGAGGAGCTGTTCCGTTCGGGGGGTTTCTATTGTTCGGAGGCGATCGTCTCGGCAATCCGTTCGAACATCGATCCCGACATGCCTGCGGCGTTGGTGAAGGCCGCATCGGGCTTCCCCGTGGGCGTCGGTCGTTCGAAATGCATGTGCGGGGCGGTGTCGGGTGCCGTTATCGCCATCGGATATTTCTTCGGCCGTCCCGATCCGACGAATCCGCAAGATTCCGACTCGATCAAATGTCTGGCGCTTGCGAACGAGGTCCAGAAGGCGTTTCGCGACAGCCACAGGGTTTTGTGCTGTTCGGTCCACACCAAGGGTATGGATATGGCATCCGGCGAACATAAGAGTCAATGCATCGCCTTCACGGGCGAGATGGCTGCCGTGGCAGCCGGGGTCATAGTCCGCGAGCTCGGTTTGGTTTCACTGGATTAATCGATTGTAGGAAGAGACGGGAGTAGTCGTGGAGTTTTTCAAAAAAGTGCCGGTGCCCATGGCCGGGGTCGCGTTGGCGATGTTCACCCTCGGAAACATCTATAAGGATACACACCCTCAGCTGAGGCTTGCGTTCGGCGTCGTCGCGCTTGTGATTTGGATGCTTGTCCTCTTGAAAGCGATAGTGGCGACCGATTCGGTGAAAAAGGAATACCGGAATCCCTTGGTCGCGAGCGTCGCTCCGACCTTCTCGATGGCGACGATGGTACTTGCCACCTATGTCGTGCCTTTTAGCGCGACGATCGCCGCAATCGTATGGTTCATCGGAGTCGTGCTGCACGTGGTACTGATGCTTTCCTATGTCCAATCGGTTCTGGTACCTTTCGACATCAAGAAGATCTTTGTGAGCCTGTTCGTCCCGTTCGTCGGAATCGTCGTCGCTTCGGTCACGGCACCCGCCCTCGGCCAGCACGCGATCGGACAGGTCTGCTTCTGGTTCGGGCTCATAATCTTCGTGCCGATCTTGGCCATCGTACTTTACCGTTTGCTCGTCGTTCGCAATATCCCCGCACCCGCTCGACCTTCCGTCGCCATCCTCGCCGCACCGGCGGCGCTGTTGTTGGCCGGCTACTTGCAGAGTTTTGACCAGAAGTCGGCGGGTCTCGTGCTGACGCTGGGGTCGGTGGCGTTCGTTCTCTGGTTGTTGGGGCTCGTCCTAACAGTGCCTACGCTCAGGTCATCGTTCTCTCCGAGCTATGCGGCTTATACGTTCCCTCTGGCCATAAGCGCGGTCGCGTTCGGCGGTCTGGCCAAGTTTTTCGCAAAGACCGGCTTGGTGTGTCCTGCGGTCCCGTTGATCGCTCGAATCGCCCTCTGGGTCGCATGGGCGGCGATCCTCTACGTGTCGGCGAGGTATGCTCTGTTCTTGTGCGCCCGCAAAAAGGACTAGCATTCGTCATCCATCCATTGGGGCGGCGCATGAGAATGCGTCGCCCTTTTTCGTCGAGGCACTCCTCGGACTTCGCAGGGACCGCTTGTGCGGGTAGGCCCTGCGGACTATGATGGTTTCATACCGAACATCGTAAATGATACGAACCTACCGAAGGCGATGTGCCTTCGGTCTTTGATGTTTTGTCGCTAAGGAGCTCCATTGATTATGCTCGCCGAGCCATTCAGCATAGAACTGCACGGTCTGTCGGGCGCCGCCCGATGAGTTCGAACGATACGGATATGTCCTCGCTTCAACGATTCTCTCGCGGATTCGCGCAAACGTTCAGGTCGTTGCGAAGTCGCAACTTCAAGTTATATTTTTTCGGTCAACTCATCTCGAATTCGGGCAACTGGTTGGCAAGCGTCGCCCTTGTTCTGTTGGTCCTCAAGATCACCGGCAGTGGATTTGCCGCAGGAGTGCTGACCGCCTGTCAATTCGCCCCCGTTGTGCTGTTGTCGGCGTGGGGAGGAGCGATCGCCGACAGATCGGATAAGCGCAAGATGCTCTTCCTGACTCAATTCTTGTCGATGGTCCAGTCGTTCGCCCTTGCCGTCATGGCGTTCATGGAGCACCCGCCTCTTACCGGTCTGTATATCTTGGCACTTGCCGGCGGCATATTGCTCGCATTCGACAATCCGCTTCGGCGTTCGTTCGTCACCGAGATGGTCCCGACCGAGGATATTTCGAATGCTGTCGTGTTATATAGCGCCATCATCAACATATCCCGCATCTTCGGCCCGGCGCTCGCCGGGCTTCTGATCGTGACCCTGGGATACGGATGGTGCTTTACCATCGATGCGAGTTCCTATATCGCCGTCCTCTTCTGCATCTGGTTGATGCGCCCCTCCGAACTCTATCGACAGACCGCAAACGTGAAGAAAGAGCGCTTGCATTCGGAGATTGAAGCCGGCGTGCGCTATACGGCGGAAACACCTTCTCTGTGGATCGGGCTGGTCATGTTCGCCATCATCCAGATGCTGGCGTATAACTTCAATGTCACACTGCCCCTTTTCGTGACCGACGCGTTGCACAGCAACGAGGGGGTGTTCACCGTACTGTACTCGGTCTTCGGTGTCGGGGCGGTCGCTTGTGCTTTCGTCGTCGCACGAAGGAGCATGGTGCGCATGCGCCACATAATCATCGGTGCCGTCGCCCTGGGAGTTTCAATGCTCCTGCTTTCAGTGGTTCCCGGGGTTCCTTTCGCCATACCCGCTGTATTTTTGGTGGGGATGGGAAGCATCCTTTATCTGACCGCTGCAAATGCGATCGTGCAGATCGAAGCTCGATCCGAAATGCACGGCCGGGTTCTCTCTCTGCAAACGGTCGTCGCGGGAGGGGCCACGCTCATCGGCGCGCCTTTGCTCGGATGGATCGCCGACACGATGGGCGGGAGGATGCCGATTCTCATCGGAGGTCTCGCGAGTCTCGTCGCGGCTGCGTTCGGCTATTTCGCCCTCAAGCGATATGGAACACCATAACGAGGAATAATTATTTTTCGGTTGAAATCCGGACAATGCGTTGTTAGAATGGTTAGGCTTGTTCGACTGCCGAGGTAGCGAAGTCGAAGTCTGCAAAAGGCCCCCATCGTCTAGCGGCCAAGGACTCCGCCCTTTCAAGGCGGCAACACGGATTCGAATTCCGTTGGGGGCACCATCCATCTACTACCGGCACTCGGGCGATTGGCGCAACGGGAGCGCAGGTCCCTTACAAGGACAAGGTTACAGGTTCAAATCCTGTATCGCCCACCACACGAAATGTAAAGAGGACCGCTGAGGTCCTCTTTTTTGTCGACAATTTTCCGAGAAAAGACTTTTACGCGTGACAACCTGAGACGTTCGAGTTCGTCGAAGCGGTACACGAAGTGCCCGAAACGGGGCAATGCCCGATGATCGCGCTTGACGAGTTCACCGAGGAGCTCGTCAAGGTGTTCGATCCTGATGAGGAGCTCGAGGCCTTTGCTGTTTTGGTCACCGTCTTCTTTTTAGCCGATTTCGACTTCGTTGAAGCGGTGCTCGCTGAAGCGCGTGCCACGGTGATGGTGCTCGTATTCGATGTGACTCCGCTTGTCGAAGTCGTCGTGTTCGCTGTGCTCGCCAGCGCCAAGGCGCCAAACAGTATGATTCCGAGCCCGATACCGATTATTCTTCGTTCTCTCATGATGACACCTTCAATCTCTTTTTCATGGGCGACTACGTGCTCACTCAAAAGGTTCGTTTCTCTGCGCACCATCAAGTATTCGGGCGCACAAAGCCAATCACAATACACCCCACGAAGCGCGCACTGTTTATCTACAAGTTGCACACAGGTCGAGCGGATATGTATTCTTATCGATGTTTTATGCGCTCGCGTCGAGGTCGATGATCTCCTGCGGGCCCCTCGACAGCTCGATGACGTGGATTTCTGCAGGTGCATAGAACCTGATGGGGAACCCGATGGTCCCGACACCGTTGGTGACCAGTATCGGCACGCCGTCTTCGATCCGCCAATCTTTCAGGTAGCGTTTCCCGTGGTCGGTCGGAGCATAGGCCCATTTTCCGAATCCGGTGATCTGCCCGGCGTGGGTATGTCCGGCGAGCGCCAGGTCGAAGCCGCCGAGATTATCGTTGGGCAGACCGTCGGCGAAAATGTCGGGGTTGTGGCTGATCATGACGGCGAATTCGTTTTGGGCGATACCGGCGGAGGTCTTCTCAAGGTCGGGCTTTCCCGCCCATAGATCGTCGACGCCTGCGATGTTTACGCCAGCTCCGTTGTGCTCGAAACGGATGTTGTCGTTGCGCAGAAGCGTCACGCCCGCCTCGGCCATGAGGCGCTCGACATCAGCCTCGGTCTCCCAATAGTCGTGATTACCCATCACGGCATACGTCCCATGGCGTGCCTCGAGGTTTTTGACGGCGGGATAGAAATATTGATTGCCGCGGAAGTTTCCGCCGACGTAGTCGCCGCCGAGCAAGATGACATCGGCCTGCTGCTTGTTTATGAAGGTGACGAGGTTCGACATCCCCTTATGGCGCAGGGGGAGACCGGCGTGGATGTCGGCCCCGAAGAATATCTTGAATCCTTCAAGTCGGGGGTCGAGGTCGGGAATTCTGAGTTGAACGTGGCGGATACGCAGATCCTTTGCTTCGGCCACGACACGATACAGCAGGAGCGAGACGAATACGACGACCGCCGTCAGGATAATGATTGCAAGGTGGTAGTGTTGGAAAAAAGCGGACACGGGAGCGCTCCTCGGCATCGTAACGATTGCGCGTTCGAAAAGCAGACCGACCTACTTTTCGCTACATATTTATTTTATCGTCGACGAGGACTCCGTCGGCAATTTCGATTATACGGTCAGCGCGTCCGGCGATGGTGTAATCATGCGTAACGAACACGAATCCCGTACCGAACTCCTTGTTGATTTCGCGAAAAAGGTCGTAGACGGCTTCCGTGTTCTGCGAATCCAAGTTACCGGTCGGCTCATCCGCCAAGATCAAGGCGGGACGGTTCGCAAGTGCCCGGGCGATGGCGACACGCTGCTTCTGCCCGCCGGAAAGCTCGTTGGCGTTCTTGTGCTCAAGACCCTTCAGGCCGAGGAGGTCGAGGATTTCCTCGACGCGACGTATGGCATCTTCGGAAGGAGCTCTTTGCGCGATTCGCACCGGCATGAGCGCATTTTCGAAAACGGTGAATTCCGGAAGCAGATAATGGAACTGGAACACGAATCCGATCATTTGGTTTCGCAACGCGGATTTCTCGATCTTCGATAGTTTTGAAAGCGGCATATCCCGGAGGAATATCTCGCCGGATGTCGGTGTGTCGAGAAGGCCGATCATATTCATCAGCGTCGACTTGCCCGAGCCCGATTGTCCGATGATTGCAGCGAATTCCCCCTCATGAATGGTGAGGTCGGCACTCTTGAGCGCATGCGTGGCGCTCGATCCCTCGCCGTAGGTTTTCTCGAGGTGGTCGGTCCGTATGAGTTCGCGTGCAACGCTTGTTCCATTGTGTGCGTTATCCATTTTGAATGACCTCGATCGGATCGAGACGGGTTGTGTTGACGATCGGTACCACGGAACTGAGCATTGCGACGAGAATGCCGATGGCCCAAGAACCGACCATGAGCCCCGGTTGCAAAACTATCGTGAATGTCGCCGGCATGAGACCGAACGCCTTGACGGCGAGCAGAGACAGGATGACGCCCATCGTCGATCCTCCGATTCCGAGTCCGAGCGCTTGGAAGAAGAAAATCGCCCCGGCGCTTCCATCCGACATGCCCATCGCCTTCAAAATGCCGATCTGCTTCATTTTCTGTACGGCGGCGACGGCAAGCGTCGATGCGATGCCTATGGCTATCGCGACAAGTACGAAACCCTGTATGAGATAACTCGACATGGACTGGCTGGTGAGCCCTTGGAGCAGATCGGCATTCTGTCCCTGCCATTCGGTTATCTTCAATTCGGGGAACTGCGTTTTGAGCCAGGCGACGGTATCCTTCGAAGTGAACGGATCGATAAACTGGGCCTGGACGGCGCTGTACTCGTCGCTGCTCAAGCCCACCAGGTGTCGGACGGTCTCACCGTTTACGAATGCCTGGCGTTCATTGAACACGGCGGATCCGATGTCGAAGATACCGGCGACGGTAAACGTCTGGGTACCGCCCGTCTGCATCCTCAGCGTTATGCTGTCGCCCAGCTTCACATTTTGAGCGGCGGCGAAATCCTTCCCCAAGAAGATGTCTGAGATGCCCAGTTTCACCTTTGGAGTGATCAGATGGTCGGTGACGCGATACACGCCGTCGAGGTTTTCGAGCGTGCCTCCGATAAGTGAGAGGGAGGCGGATTCGGTGTCGTTGCTGTAGAGCGCCGTGGTCGTTCTGACGGGGAGGATCGAGGACGGCGCGATGGTCTTCGTGCGAAGGGCGTTTTCCAGATGCGCGTTCAGGACGATCGGGTCGGAACTCTTGACGGCACGTAAGGTGATTTGCGGACTTGTGCCGATGGTTTGGTCGATGAGGGAGCTTTGCAGCGATACGATGAGCGTCCCCACAAAGATTTGCGTGGTTATGCCGATGGCGATGCCGCCCATGATGAAAAACGACTGGACCGGCTCCGACTTGAGGAACCTCAGCGCAATGAGGAAGGATAGTTTCAATGATTTCATGCGGTTGAGTATACCCTGTCCGCGAACTTTTCGCGGGCTGACGGAGGAAAGTATTTTTCACTTTTTTCCCCACGAACTAGACATCTGCGGCTCAACACGGTATTATTTTCACTCGCTGTTCTTTAATTGACAGTGATGCCTTCTAAGGGGGTATAGCTCAGCTGGTTAGAGCGCTGGCCTGTCAAGCCAGAGGTCGCGGGTTCGAACCCCGTTACTCCCGCCATCGCACTTCCAAGCGCCCTCATGGGTGCTTTTTATTTGTCGTTATCCTTTTCGAATCGCTGTCATTTGCTGCACATATCGGCACATTCTCCTATAGTAGAGATAGAGCGTTATGGCTATGCCGCTTCCGGGCGGATATCAAGGATCTTTTATGGTCGATGCAAATTTTTTCGAAAGGGCGACAATGAAGAAAACAGTTCCGAATTTGAATGAACGACTCGAAGAGTACGCAAAGCTTCTCATCGTGCGCGGCGTCAATCTCCACGCCGGCCAGACTCTGATTCTGAGTGCGCCGATCGAAGGCGCCGAATTCGCCAGGATGGTCATGCGCCATGCCTATGAAGCCGGCGCAAAAGATGTCATCACACGATGGAACGACGTCCCCGGTGGCGAGTTGCGCATCCGTTACGCTACGAAAGAGACCCTCACCGATATCCCGCAATGGCTTGCCGATTCATATAACGATTACGCGAACGAGGATGCGGTCTATGTGCACCTCGATACCGAGTTCCCACCGCCTGTCGGCCTCGATCCCGAGAAGCTCGGCGCTAGCCGCGTCGCGCGTATGAAGGCGACCGAAGAGATGAGCGATGCTCGCATGAAGGGGATCGTCCGTTGGAATATCGCGAGCGTCGCGACCATTCCGTGGGCCTCTCTCGTCTATCCAGAGCTTTCGCAAAGCGAGGGACTCGACGCGCTCTGGTATGACGTGCTGCTGTGCACCCGTTGCCTCCAAGGCGATCCCATCGCTGCATGGGACGCACACGTTGCTCGCAACAACGCCTATCGCGATAAGCTCAACGAGGCTCGTTTCACTGAGTTGCACTTCAAAAGCGGTCTGGGGACCGATCTGACCCTCGGCCTCCCCGAGGGGTATCACTTCGCCGGCTCGCAGGAAAACGGAGCGAACGACGTTCCGTTCATCGCCAATATGCCCAGCGAGGAGATCTTCGCCGGTCCGCATCGCGACAAGGTAGACGGCGTGGTCGTGGCCTCCAAGCCCCTCTTCTACAACAACGTGCTCGTCGAAGGTCTCCGCTTCGAATTCAAAGACGGCAAAGTCGCGCATTTTTCCGCGGATAAAGGCGCCGAGATCATCGAGCACCTTCTTGCCACCGACGAAGGCGCGAAGCACTTGGGCGAGGTCGCGCTGGTACCGTTCGATTCGACCGTCCAAAACACCGGCAAGCTCTTCTTCACCACCCTCTACGATGAAAACGCAGCCTGTCACTTGGCGCTCGGAGAAAGCTATCCTGAGTCGATTGAAAACGGTCAGAGCATGACCAAGGACGAGCTCCTCGCAAAGGGGATGAATCAGTCGCTCGAGCATGTCGACTTCATGTTCGGTACTGCCGACCTCGAAATCACCGGCACGACGGCAAGCGGCGAAGAGATTGCGATTTTCCGAGAGGGAAATTGGACGATATAGGGATACCGCCGGGCACATCGAAGGATCACGCGACCGTTCGCGCCTGCTGAAAGGCGTAGAGGAGAACACCATATGGATTCACTCAACAGGGTAGATATCAAGAACACGGCGAAATCCGCGTTGCATGCGCAGATGTCGACCATGGTTTTGGCATATTTGATAGCGACGCTCATCACCACGACGTTCGTCGGTTTGTACGATGTGCTTTTCGGCTCCGCACAACTCGCCTCAAACCCGGTGGCGGGAATGTGGCTGGGCAGCATGGTCTTTTATTTCGCGATCGTCGTTATCGACGGTGTCCTTCAGGTAGGTTTTGTGATGATGTCGCTTGCTGCGTTGAGGGGAGAACAACAGTCGACATCGAATGTGTTCGGCGCGTTCAAGGATTTCGCCCATGTGGCGGGGCTCGTTTTTGTGACATTGGCGAAAATCTTCCTCTGGTCTTTGCTGTTCATCATCCCGGGAATCATCGCGCAGTATCGTTATGCGATGGCCTACTACATCTATGCGGAGAACCCGGAATTGACCTACGATGAGACGCTGAAGCTTTCGAGCGATATGATGCGCGGTCATAAAATCGAACTGTTCGTTTTCCAGCTCAGCTTTATCCTCTGGATTCTCCTCGGTATCGTGACGTTCGGTCTTGCCATGCTTTGGGTCGAACCCTACATGCAAATCGGCGAGGCGGAGTTTTACAACCGTCTGAAAGCATCGACGGCGACGGATTAACTTTTCGGGTGGAATGGTAGTTTCTTCTTATTCGTGGGTAAGTACGCTGTGTTGTGACGTGAAAACGAAAAGGGGCTTGCTATGGATCCTTTGAACAGAAGCGAAATCAAAGTGCGTGCGAGAGCCGCCTTGAATTCGCAAGCACCGACGTTTGTATTGTCATATGTGGTGCTATCGCTTGTTTCGGGTGTCTTCAGCAGCGCGGCACGGGCGTCGTCTTCGACTTCGTTCAACGCTCCGTGGTATGCTCCGAGCCCCGGACTTGTATTCTCTTTCTCGCTGTTCGGCCTCCTAGGCGTGGCCGTCGGGGGAGTCCTCCAGATGGGCTTTCTCAAGATGTCGTTCGCCGGGTTGAGAAACGAGCAGTTGTCGGTAGCAGATGTTTTCGCCGTGTTCTCAGATTTCATCCGCGCTGTCGGGCTCGTCCTTTTCGTTACGGTGAAGATATTCTTGTGGTCTTTGCTGTTCATCGTTCCAGGAATCATCGCCGCCTATCGCTATGCGATGGCCTACTATATCTATCTTGAGAATCCGGATATGGGCTATACCGAGATCACCGATGCCTCCGGCACCATGATGAACGGCCACAAACTCGATCTGTTCGTTTTCCAGTTCAGTTTCTTTTGGTGGTATTGCCTTGTCGCGGTGACATTCGGGTTGGCGGCATTTTGGGTCGCCCCTTACGTCTTGATCGCGACGACGGAGTTCTACAATCGTCTGAAAGTAATCGAGAGGCCTATCTCGTACGCTGCGCCGAGTGCGCCGGCGGTGTGAGTGCGTGTCGTTCAAGCTCTAGAAGCGCCGTCTTCTTCGAAAGACCGCCGGCATAGCCGACCAATTTGCCGCCGGCGCCGATCACGCGATGGCACGGCACGATGATGGCGATGGGGTTTTTGTTATTGGCCCCGCCTACGGCGCGACAGGCTTTCGGACTCCCGACTTGTTCAGCGATCTCTTTATAGGTAGCGGTCTCGCCGTAGGGGATGGTCGTAAGCGCCTGCCAGACTTTTTTCTGGAAATCGGTCCCGGTGGCGACATCGAGGTCGAGATCGAACGTCGTTCTTTTTCCGGCGAAATATTCTTCGAGCTGGGCAATCGCCCGATCCACGTGGCAGCGTTCGGGTTCGATCCCGCTATTTCCCTCTTTGGATGTCTCGGTCGCATGTTGCGAAGGGACGCCATCCTCCTCCACGAAAAAATCGAGATGCGTGATTCCACGCTCGCTTGCAGAGACGGCAAGCGAGCCGATAGGGGATTGCATAATTTTCGTGTAAGACATGGGGCATTCCTTTCTCATTCTTTCCAGTATCCCCGAGTATTCATCAATTGTTAAGACATCGCACATAAAAGACTCAGAGGCGTGAAAGCCGCCCATGGCATCATGGCTGCATTCGATGAAAGGATGCGGTTATGGCTCTTGATAAGCGTGCGACGCTCGGTGTGGTCTTCGGTGTGTGTGCCTTTCTCGCAGCCGGCGGATTCGTGTGGGGGATCACGACTTCCGCCGAACGCGATAACCGCATCCTTTTCGAGAAATACGGAGGCGATATCGTCGAGGTCTGCGTGGCGACTAAAGACATCAAGGCCGGCGAACTCATAGCTGAAAAAGAAATCGAGACGAAGTCGTGGGTGGCCTCCCTTCTTCCCGAAAAGGCGGTGCTCGGCCGTAATCGACTTGCCATTCGCAACAAGAGAGCGAGCGAATATATCGTGAAAGGTGAGCCGATCTCATTGCTTCGTGTCAAAGACGATGCGAACAGACTGGACGAAATCCCCGAGAGATATACCGCGATCACGCTGCAGACCGACCCCGTGCGCGCACTCGGTGGGCAGGCGAAAACGGGGATGTATGTGACGCTTCTGGACACATCCGCCGTCGATCGCACGAGCATTTTGGCAGAGCATGTCGAGGTCTTGGCCTCGAGCACGGAAAGCGGTTCGAAAAGAAGCGGCACGTTGATCGGATCTTCTTCGACTCCGGATATCACCTGGATAACGCTGTCGATTCCCGATGGGTTCGTCGCGCAGGTCGCAGCCGCCTCGTCGGCGAATGCGATCTATATCGTCATGCCGAAAGGCTCCGATGCGAAGTTATCGTCGTCGGTGGAAGCGACTTCGACGATCGGACTCACTCCGAGGACGGGAAGATGAGCGAGATGATTGCGATCGTGACTTCCGATTCCGCGGAACGGTCCCGCTTGGAATTCCTCTCGAAACAGAGGGGACCGGGCGAGGTCCACTTCTATTCGAGCGGCGCAGAACTTTTTGAAGCGCTCAACACAAGGGAAAGTCGTCGAGAGGGCATAGCGATCGTCGGGAGCACGGTTGGCGACATCGCCCCGCTCAATCTCGTCGACGCGCTCCGCAATGAATTCACCGACATACGGGTCATCGCCATTTTGGCGAATCGTGACGACGCTCTGGTGAACAAGGCGATGCTTGCAGGTGCAAGCGCCGCAGTCGAGATGGGTTGCAGAGAGGAAGATCTCAACCTTGCGATCGGGAGGGTATCTCGATCCCGGTCGCATGTCCCCGAGACATCGGGATCTGCGCACGACCGTGGAGAGGGAGCCGGGAAGCGGGGGAACGTCGTGGCTCTCGTCGGCGCCAAGGGCGGATGCGGACGTTCGACCATTGCGTGTTTGCTGGGCGAACAGTTTTCTTCTGAGGGGACGCGCGTGGCTCTCGTCGATTTCGATCTGCAATTCGGCGATCTCGGTTTTCTGTTCAATAGGATACAAGGCCCGACTATTTTGGAAATGATGCAAGGGATTACGGCGACCGTTTCTTCCGTCGCTCGGTATGGTCGTCCGATCCATGAGAACCTCACCTTGTTCGCACCCGATCCCGCTCCTGAAAAAGCTGAGCTCCTCAACGGGTTGGTGCGTACCTGCATCGACGCAATCAGGCGTGAGTACGATCTCGTATTGGTGAACACAGGCGCATTCTGGACGCTTTTCCATGCAGAGGTTTTAGAGGTGAGCGACCAGGTTGTGTGTGTTTGTGAGCAGAGCATCGTTTCAATGCGCGCGACTGCTCAGTTGTCGGGGCTTTGTTCAAAGCTCGGAATACCCGCCAAGCAGTTCACTTTTGTGGCGAACAGAATGCAAAGTCGAGGATTGTCACAGCACGACATAGCGTCCGGAATCGGTGTCGAGAAGGTGGTCCCCATCGCCTATGCCTCGCAAGAGTTCTCGATGATATTCGAGGGTGGTAATATCGCCGAAGCGTTGGAACTCATGCTCAAACGGGATGACGGCATCCGGGTGCTGTATGAGTCTCTCGCCGGGAAAATGGGGATTTCGGTGAGAGGCGTCGAGAGCATGCGGGCGGCTTTGCGCAAAAGTCCAAGGCGGTTATGGAAATGAACACGTTACTCGGACGTGTACAGCATGAGAGTGATCCCTGTCTGAAAAATTCGCTTGTGGATATTGTGACGAACGAACTTTACAGAATAATCCCGTCTCAAGAAATAGCAAGCTTGATCATCGAAAGCCCGGCGGGGGCTCGAAAAGAATTAGAGCATATTTTACAGGAGATAACCGTCAAACCGCCGTGTAAGATCATTGACTCCGCGCGACGCGAGGAGGTCGTCGGAAAGGTCGTTTCGGCACTTCTCGGGTTCGGTCCGATCGATGGATTGCTCGATGACCCTTCGGTTACGGAAATAATGGTCAACGGCGGGAAGAGAATATTCTTCGAACGCGATGGACGCCTGTATCAATCCGGTCTTTCATTTAAGAACGACCAGGAAGTCCGCACGGTTATCGACAGGATCATATCTCCTCTCGGCCGCAGAATCGATGAACGCACGCCTATGGTAAACGCGCGTCTACCGCAGGGGCATCGTGTCCACGCGGTTATTCCGCCTCTGTCTTTGGACGGACCCGTTTTGACGATTCGTAAATTTCGTGATGAGATCTTTGATTTCGAAGAGCTGACCCGCCTCGGCACGATGTCTTCGCGGCTCGCACAATTGCTTCTTTGGCTGGTGCGGGCACGAAAGAATATAGCAGTGACCGGGGGCACCGGTTCCGGTAAAACCACGTTGCTCAATGCCTTGTCGAACGCAATCGACATCCATGAGCGGATCATCACCATCGAGGATTCCGCCGAGTTGAAGTTCGAGCGCCATCCGCACGTGGTCCGCTTGGAAAGTCGGCCGGCAAATCTTGAAGGAAAAGGTGCGGTCACCATCCGGGAATTGGTGATCAACAGTCTGAGGATGCGTCCTGACAGGATCATCGTCGGTGAAGTTCGCGGTGCGGAGGCGCTCGAGATGCTTCAAGCGATGAATACCGGCCACGACGGTTCGCTGACGACTCTCCATGCGAACTCCGTCGATGAGGCGGCGGGGAGGCTCATAACCATGGTCGGATACGGTGTTCAGTTGCCGCATACGCAAGTGCTCGCTCAGATAGCCTCGGCATTCGACGTCATCGTCCATCAAAGCAGATTTTCGGATGGCGTGCGAAGGATCACCGAAGTCGCTCTTGTGAAAGAGCCTTCGGAGGATGCATGTCTGCTCGAACGAATCTGCTCCTACGTGCGGGAAGGTAAGACCGTCGAGGGAAAGATAAACGGACGCTGGGACTTCTCGTTCGATGAGAAGCTTATGCAAGAGTTCGTAATGAAGGGAATCGTTTCTGCTTCGGAGGTGGACCGATGGGCTTCGCAGTTGTAGCGTGCGGTATTCTGTTCGTCGTGTGCGTTACTTCCGCCGCGCTTATTTGCGGTCAGTCCCTGTCGGCTCGTTTGCGTGATGGCAAGAGGCAAAGATCTTCCCTTCAGCGCGCAGGGGGCGCACTCTTCAACGGTTTTAACCAGATGGTGTCGGCGGGAGGCGATCGTGACGCTTCAGTATTCGTTTCCCTCCTTGAGCGACTCCCCGAACCGATCCCCGGCAGAAGAGCGGCCCCGAACGCGTGGGAACACTATGCGGATGGCGTTCTTTCCCGTGCCGATGTCGATGCCGATGGCCGGACTTTGCTGAAGTGGTCATCGTTATCGATCTTCTCGGTGATGTCGGTGGCGATCGTTTTGCGCCATGTGCTTTCGGGCCTTTCGGTATTGGCGACATTCTACGCGCTTACGGCAGTTTATCTTTCAAGGCGTTCGGTAAAGAAGGCGCAATTGCTGCGGATGCAATCCATCGATTTCGCCGATGGCCTCTCTGATTCGCTGAGCGCAGGCCATTCGCTCTCGCAAGCGATTCTCGCGTCTTTCGAAAATCCCAAAGAACCCTTGGGCGGACTCATCGAAGAAATGGTCGGTTTGATAAATTATGGGCTTCCTGCCGATGTGGCCTTCGAAAAATGCGCGCGAGAAACCTCCATGTCCGAACTTCATACGCTGGCGGCCGCAATTAGAATCCAATATCAGTCGGGAGGAAATATTCGAAACGTGCTTGCCGAGTTCTCTTCTCAGATGAGGCAGAATCTTCTCTTCGAACAAAATCTCAAGACTCAAACGGCCCAAGGACGGCTTTCGGTTCGGGTGGTCGGGTTCGTTCCGCCTCTTCTCGCCATCGCCATGAACTTCCTCATGCCGGGGTACTTCTCCGCTTTCTTCGCAGATCCTACAGGGAGGATTTTGTTTTATCTCGCGGTGGGGCTTGACCTCATCGGCCTCTTGACGGTCCGAAATATCATGAGAATTTCGATTTCCTAAAGGATATGGCTATGCAGGCAGATGTGATGACAACGGTATTCGGAATCGCGGGCGCACTTTGCTTCGGCGTATTCGCGCGCTCGATGTATGCGAATTATACGGAGAAGCATCGATATCGCGATACGGCGCTTGAGCGAATCCATGAAAGTCTTCGCGATGAAGGCCGCGAACGTGTTCGCTCTGATAATAAGATCATGACGACGCTTCAGTCCGTCATCTCATTTCTCGAAAATCATCCGATCGTAGGCGCCCCGATCGAAGTCCTTGCCCGTATGCGGGAGGGGCTGCAGACCGAGACTCTGCAAAAGGTGAAGGAATCGCCTGTCCTGCGTTCCCATATGGGCGCACTGTCCTTCCATCGATATAACACGCTCGTTTCCGCAGGGGCGGCCGGCTGCGGCGTCATCGTCGGATTATGCGGAATTGTTTGGGGACCTTTTTACTCGATCTGTCTCTGCGCCGGCTGTGTGATTCTTTTCTCACGCTTGGTCGATCGAGCCGTACTTCGGTTTGCTGATAAGACGCGAGAAACCTATGAACGTGATCTTGCCGGAATGATGAATATGATCGTTCTCGGCGTGGAGGCCGGAGCGACATTCGACACAGCCTTCGGTTCATATGTCGCTACTTTCGATGCCCCGCTCGCGCTTGTGTCGCGCAAGACCTATCGTTCTTACATTTCGGGTGTGCGTTCGCGAAGCGATGCGCTCGATGCGCTCGCCAGGGAAATCGACTCTGAGATATTCTTTCGCTTCGTCGCGACGATAAAAAGAGCACTGTATCTCGGAAGTCCTCTCTCGCTCGCCCTTGAGGATCAGTTGAGCGACATACGTGCCTATAGAAAAGAAAAGATCGAAGAGGAAATAGCGAAAAAACCGGTGAAGATCCTCCTCCCGCTCGGAGTGTGCATTTTACCTGCAATGCTGATCTTGCTCTTGGGACCGATATTGATGGAGGTGTTGCAAGGAATGAATATGGGTGTTTAGCAAACGGAGAGAAAGTCCATATCCATGGAAGAGGAAGGAAAAGACATGCAATCCATATATCGTTTAAGGGCCTATTTTATGAAGGATTCGGGACAAGGGATATCCGAATATCTCATCATCCTTGCGGTTGTCGTAATCGCGGCAATCGCGCTGGCGACGACATTCAGTACAGAACTGACCGGTTTGTGGGAGTCGATAACCAGTCAGATCTCAGCGATCAGCTAGCGTGAGCGAGATGAAACGACTTGGAGAGTCCTCCGGGCAGGCGATTCCCGAATACCTCATCGGATCTTTCCTGGTCGTGATCATCTTGGTCGCGCTTGCCGGTGTTTGGCATGGATGGCATGAAGAAGCGGTGAGTCGGGACTCCATGCTCGGTAAGACGTTCACCTCCGCGCCCTATTCGATTTCGTCTTCGATGGGAGGGGACGCACAAGGTGCAAAAGATATTCTCATGCATTAGGGCTGTTCGAGCTGAGGAGGGCCAGGCTATGGTCGAGACCCCGCTTGTAATCGCTGTTATCTGCCGCATGATTTTCATGCTTCTGCAACCTGCGGTGATGCTGATCGGGAAAATGATGGTCGGCTATACCGTCGGTTGTGTCGCTCGCGTCGCGGCAACCGATATTTCCTACGGAGGCGAAAACCATGCAGCGTTGTTGAAAGCATACGCCGCCGATAAGCTCAGTGCCTTACCGCAAACTGATTTGTTCTATGTACCGGATTCCCTTCAAGTGAGCGTGGGCGGAACTCCCAAGTCGGATTTTTTCAAGGTAACCGTTTCCATCAAACAGAAGCCATTGCCGCTTGTGGGGGCGACTTTGAAAAAGGATTCCGCAGGACTACTGGTGGTTTCTTCCAGCACGAAAATATGGGGGGCGCAACTGCAGGTCGACCCCACATATGGAGATGGGCCGTTGATCGTCGGGGTGCGAAGGTGATGCGAAGTGCTGAGACTATTTAAAAACGATGAGGGTTCGACTGCGCTGACGGTCGTCGTTTCCCTGGCGCTCGTCGTCGCCCTCGTCGCCTTTTGCATGCAATGGTACTGGGTCAACTCGTCGTCTGCCGATGTCCAGTTCATGGCGGACATGGGTGCAGTCGGGGCGGCGGACGCCATTGCGAAAACTGTGAGTGTCATACAGGTTATCGATGCGGTGATGATGTCTTTGAACTTATTCGGACTTGTCGTGCATGCAACCGTCCTCGTGGCGGGTGTGGCAAGTGTCGTCGGTGCGCCTGTCGGGGGTGCTGCGATGGCGCCGTTTTTGGAGCAAGCCATTACCTTCGACAAGGATTTTGTCAAAGCGCGGCGAAAATTCTCCGATGCGGTCTATGGAGCTACACAAAAGATTTCCGATGCCGCGCCCTATCTCGCTTTGGGGTACGCCTCGAATCTTGTGGCCCAGAATGCGTCGACACGGGCTTCGTTCAATCAGGCGGATTACCACGTACTCACGATCCCGTTCCCTGCGAAAGGGGTGGTGACGCGCAGTGATTTCCCCGATGACGAGGGCGACCTCATCTCATCGATCGAGAAAACATCGAACAGCAACACGTCGGATGCCGAAGATTTGAAGGTGCTTGAGGCAAAGCTTCAGACCGCCATAGACGAATGCTATTCAGCTGATATCTACAAGACTATCGGCGTGCCGCGTTCGCGTTGGAATCCGTCACAGTCCTTGGCCGATTTCCAAGGAGAACTCGAGGAAGTCACAGATCGAGTCCAGGCAGCCGATTATGCTGCTGACCCCATCGACGAGTCATCTCAAAGTGCTCGATCGAGTCTGGAAGAGATATACGACCGCGATCTCACGTCGGTGAGCGATTCGGTGTGTCCTCTGATCCGAGACGCCATCGGGGAGGCGCCGGCGGGGGATGGACCGATGACATCGATACAAGTGGATACAGGTGCCCTCTACAGTGCCTGGACCGGACAGCAGGTGCATCTGCTTGGGCACGAGGTCGGGCAGCGCAAGGCGTATCACAGCGATCGGGAATGCAGCGGTCTTGCGAATGCGAGCCAGGTACTCCAGACGGTCGATATCTCCGCGGTATACGGGGATGCGGATCATCCCCCCTGTTCCCTTTGCCGCCCATTTTCTTGGGCTGCGATCCGAACGTGGCGTCAGTACTCATCGAGCTTTCTGGAGGCGTGGAACACCGAGGCCTCGGCGATCGGGGACTATGAGGAAATCCGCGCTCGCATCAAAGAAAAGTCACAAGCGATGCAGGAGCGTACCCGCGACGGATTCGACGAGTTGTTCATGGTCGCCGAGAAATATTTGAAAGGCGACAGGATCACCTATGAACCGGCTGGCTCCCGGGGGATATTATGTATCGCGTATGCAAGTGGCGCGCGTACGATGCCGGGGTTCACCCTTTCCAAAATAACCGGCACGAAGAACGTGCAACTCGGTCCACAAATCGCTCTGGCGGCTTCGAAGATAATGCCGGCCAAAGGGCTCTACGATGTCAAGGCGGGGGTCAGCACGACAAACGACTATCTGCGTTCCGATTCCGGTCGACTCGGCGGACTCATCTACACGCTGATAGACGGAGATGATTCGATGTTTAGCGCGCTTTCGTCGATATGGGTCAAATGCACAAAGGTGTTTACGAATTCCGATAAAAGTCTGACCGGTATGTTCTCTTCTCTGCCTTGGGGAATCGGTACGATAGCTGATTCTTTCATGTCGCGACTCGTCAACCTTGCGGGTGTGGAACCACCTGATATGCGCTCTTACAAGCCGTTCCTTGTCAACACGGCGACGATCGGTGATCCGAGCCGCTCCGATGTCGAGGGCAGGTTCTTCACGGCGTTGCGGGCATCGAAGAAGGCTCTGGAACAATCAGGGGGGCTGAACGCGACGGGCTTAAAGGAAGTGATCAACGAGTCGGTGGCCGGCTATGGAACCGATGCGGGGAACAAGGTGCGCAGTGTATTGCCCATACCCGTTTTGGAAAATGCGATAAATCTTCCTTTCCATGTCAACTATGCTCAGGTGGTCCAGGCATCGGTCATGTGGATGAAAAGCAATGTATTGCAGGTACTTTCAGCTCTGCCGGATGGGTCGTGAGTATATGGTTTCAGATGTGATGAGCGTAATCGAAACGGAAGGAGATGATTCCGGACAAATGGTCACGGAACTCTTCACAGTCATCCCGGTATTTCTGCTTGTCGTGATGATTGCTTGCAATCTCTTCATGTTCATCAGTCTGGCGGCCAAAAGCGATCGGATGGGAAATGAGATCGTGCGTGAGTTATATCAATCGAATATCGATCCCTATGTATCCACCGTCAATATCCCGAAAAATGCTCTGGACTATCCGTGGCCCTCGAAAGTCCAGGTCGTTTCCACGGTGTTCGGATACGGGTCCGCGCTCATTCCATCCGGGAGAGAAGTGCGGACGGGGATCGTTTACTATCCGTTCAAAATGAGATATACACAGGGAAAATTTCTGCGGCCGGTGCTCAGTATGCAGAGGATTAAACGTTCCTGTATCCCTGCTTGGTCTGCGGGGGTGTTGCCGTGACGACGACAAGGACAACAACAATGTTGCGTGTTCGACGAGCGGTGACATTCATGTCCCGGCTCAAAGGGCTGTTGGGCACAAAGGAGTTTCCTCCCGAAGTAGACGCGTTGCTTATCTCTCCGTGCAACGCTATACACACCGTCGGAATGCGCTTTGCGATAGACCTTGTGTTCTTGGATTCGCACAATCGGGTAGTTCGGGTCGCAAAGAATATCTTTCCGGGCAAACTTTGTATCTCCGAGTCCGGTGCAAAATCGGTACTGGAGATCGCCGCCGGTCACAGCGGCTATATAAATCTTGGTGACACGATCACAATGAATACTTTTCAGGAGGATGCATCATGAAAACTTGTCCGATTTGCGGGGCACGCGCGGTTGAAAACGCCACCACCTGTTTCGAATGTCTCTATAGCTTCATCGAGATGTCGATCAGTCCGGTTGAAAAAGAAGAGGAGCGAGACGAGGTCGTCGAGGCCCCCTCCGAAGGACCCGCCGAGAGCGTGCGTGTCGGCGACTGCACGGATGATATTTTTCTCGAACTGTGGAGAAAAGGCAGACTGCAGAAGAGATTCATCTCTCACAACGGATCCCTCTATATCGGATCGGCCGGTTTCAACGATGTTTTCTTGCAATCGAGTCGTGTGGCCAAGCGACAGTTGCATCTTTATAGACAGGGCGGGGACATGTATCTCGATGTCTTGGACTTTTCATACCCGGTATTTCTCAACGGGCAAGAACTCGATGGAGCGGTTCCCGTGAAAGCCGATGATGCTATTTCCTTGGAAGACGTTCGCCTCGTCGTGTCTTCGTAAGGCCGCTCGCTTCGCAAGCATCGTCCGACCGTGTTATACTGGTTCCTTGTTATATAGGAGGTTTTCAGTATGGAATTGAATCGTCTCGCAGAAGCAGAAGGCGATATTCGCACGGTCCTCGAGGATATGACCGGCTCAATCGTATGCATTCGCGCGAACATGGGTCGTTCGAAAGTGATGGAATGCCAGGGTACGATTTTGCAGACTCATCCGTCGGTTTTTTTGGTGGAAGTCCGCGAGAAAAGAAATCGTCGTGCCCGCGCTTCATACAAATACGTCGATGTATTGACCGGTTCGGTGGAGCTTTCGCATCCCGAAAGCGGAGAACCGGTATTTCCTTGGATTGAGTGCTCGAATTAAATCGCAACGAATGGGCGCAAGATATCTTGCGCTTTCCTTTGCCTTAAGGGCGAACGGTGGAACTGAGGAAGTATGAAGGTATTTTCCCCAGCAAAAATAAATTTGGCGCTCAATGTCGGCGCAAAAATGAGAGATGGCTACCACCGGGTGGATTCGGTGTTCCATACGCTCGCTTTCGGCGACATCGTTTCTGTAGAGCCGTCTGAAAAGCTGAATCTTACCTGCTCGGTTAATCTCGGTATAACCCCTGAAAACAACCTCGCTTATAAAGCGGCGGCGTTGTTCGCCAGCGAAACGGACACATCGAGCGATTATTCGATTCATCTCGATAAACGCCTTCCGCACGGCGCCGGTCTCGGCGGCGGCTCTTCGAATGCGGCCGCGGTCATATATGCACTGGCGGTGGCGAACGGGATCAATCCGACCGGAGCCCTCTGCATGCGAATCGCCGCTTCTTTGGGGTCTGACGTCCCCGTCTTTCTCGCGCCTACGGGAGCAAGCGTCATGACGGGTCGAGGCGAAGCCATCGAGGAGCCCCTGCCCCCGGCGACTGGTGTCCCCGTCGTATTGGCGATGCCTCACGACACCACTGTCTCGACGGCTCTGGTGTATAGGGCTTTCGATGAAAATCCCCAACCGATGAGAAGTATGGAATCGCTTATCGATATCCTTCAGGATTTCATCGAGGCGGATGCCCGGCGCGACCTGTTGATGACGAGTCATGCGGGCATGGCGCGGCTGTTGGCGGGAGAGGTCTATAATAATCTGGCGGTTGCGTCCATCATGGTCGAGCCGAGCATCGGCGATGCGCTGCTTTTTCTCAAATCCCAGCATGAAAGTCTTTGCGCCGCAGTCTCGGGTTCGGGCGCATGCGTGTTTGCGCTTTGTGCGACGTCGAAAGAGGCTGAGACACTGCAGAAGAAGTGTGCAGGGTACGGACTTTTTTCAGTGGCTACATCGTTACGTTCTCAAGGCGTGACGAAAATAAACGAAGTGAGTATCATCGGTGGAAAGCACGACGTGGAGTCCCCGCAATAGACGGGGATTTGTTGAGGGCCGCATCGGTTTATGGAAAGCGAATATATTGTGACGAAATATAAACTTGCACCAAAACATGAGAACTCAGTGGATGCCGTTGTTCTAGGCGGCGGCGACGGCGAGCCGGTCGATTCGACGACCGCCGTGAAGGGGCTCGTCGAAATCCTCGGAAAACCGATGATCGAATGGGTCGTCGATGCGCTCCGTGAAGCGAAGTCGATTCGCGAAATCGCAATCGTCATCCCCGATGCGAGCCTTATAAGCGCAGAGCTCAAAAGTAAGGTCGACCACGTCGTCGAATGCGATAGATCTTTCACCGATAACGCGCTTGCCGGCGTTGCGGCTTTGAAGCGCGACCTCCACGTGCTGGGGGTCACCGCTGATATCCCGGCGATTACAGCGGAGGCGGTCGACGATTTCGTGGAGCAAACCCTTGAGGCACATGTCGATTTCGCTTATCCGCTCATCCGCCAGGAGGATATGGAGCAGCAGTTCCCCGGGGCCGCGCGCACCTATGTCAAGATAAAAGGCGGTCCTGTAACGGGTGGGAATTTCTTCCTTGGTTCTCCGGACGTCGCGCAACGTGTCAAAGACATACTCCAACAACTTTTCGAGGCGCGCAAACATCCCTTGAAGATGGCGAAAACCGTAGGACCTCGCTTCGTATTCAATCTGGCTAGCGGGAATCTCGATGTCCGCGATGCCGAAGCGAAGATGGAGGAGGTGTTCGGGGGGCCGTGTGCGGCCATTTATACCGAATACGCATCGATCGGTGCCGACGTCGACAAGCCGATCGACCTGAAAATCACCGAGGAAGCCATACTTGTAGCCCAGCGCGCTTTCGTGTAAAGTATTAGTTCGTTGTTTTCTTGGGGTATCGTCTAACGGCAGGACTCTGGCTTTTGGTGCCAGCTATCTAGGTTCGAATCCTGGTACCCCAGCCAACGAATTCCCGCCCATTCCTAATACCCGAGGAAGATCGACAGGGCGAAGAACATATGTATAAGCGCGAATGAGAACGCGACGATCATCATTCGGGTGTGCCATGCGAATGGCAGGTGATTCTTCTTGTTCTTGAAGTTCGTGAATCCTATGTACGCGGTGAATGCAAAAGACAGAACCGTCAAAATCCCGCCGTATACCACCACAGGAATCCCCAATAGAGTAGTCAAGGCTATTCGCTGGATCATTTCACGATCACCGTCCCTTTCATGGAAGTGTGGATCGTGCAATGATATTTGAATGTTCCGCTTTTGTCGAAGGTATAACTCGTCGACGCGCCGTTCGGCTGGTCTCCTAAGTCGAACGTTCCGGCTGTGTCCGAAGCGACGTGGTGTGTGTATGTGTCATTGTTCACCCAGGTGACCGTGTCGCCCTTGGCGACGGTGATGGTGCTGGGGTTGAACGAAGAACCTTGGATCGTGATCGTATTCGCAGTCGGGGAATTCGCGGGAGTGGCGGTATTTGTACCGCTTTTCGTAGTGCCGGACTGCGTCGAGGAGCACCCCACTCCCAGAACAAGGACGAATAGCAGCGCGATCATTACCGGGTAGGCCGACTTCTTGTACATGGTATCCTCCGATTCTTGGATATTGTTTCCTGTGCTACCTTATGTCCGTTTTCCAATCCTTCCCAATCCGAATATCTCTGCTCCGTCGTTTGGCCGTTCGACGATCTGGTCGGAGATGATCCCGGCCGCGGCCGCCGACCACGCCAAGCCCCATGCGCTATAGCCCGTTGCGACGAATATATGCGGATAACCGGGGAGCTCACCGATATAGGGCATCCGGTCGATCGACAGGGCATCCGAGGCCATCCAGCGATAGGAGATCTCTTCGACGATGAATTTTCGGTTTACGTCGGCGATGAGGTTTTTGTAGTGTGATTCATAATCGGCGCCGCCGATCCTGTGACCCTCTCCTCCGAAAAGCAGTATCCGACTCTCCCCGTAAGGGTGGGAACGCATCGTGCGAGACGGGGTGTCGGCGCTGATGTACATGTCCTGTGGATAGTCGGACTCTTTTGCCAATCGAACGCCCAACAGGTAGGACATCTCCAAATCCAAGACATCTTGGAAGATATCAGCCTTCCAAAATGGATACCCGGTGGCTTCGACGACGTACTCGGCTTCGATCCGCCCTTTCCCCGTTTTGATGATGTTCGGCGAGCCGGGGAGGATATCTTCCACTCCGGTATTTTCGTATATCGGCACGTTTCTGCGGTTCAACTCCTGCGCTATGCCTAGGAGGAACTTCCTCGGATGGAATCGCGCCTGATTGGAAAATTTGATGGCGCCCTCTATGGCGAACGGCAGATCGAGCGCAGTCTCGAAACTGGCGGGTAGCCCGATTTCGAGTGCGGCTCGGACTTCATTCTCGATTTCCTCGACATGGTCTTTGGCATTCGTGTAGACGAAAGCGTTGCGGCGCGAGAAATCACAATCTATGCCAAGGTCTATGGAAAGCGCCTCGATTCTATCGATGGCGTTCTGATTCGCCATCGCGTAGGCGCGGGCGATATCTTCGCCCTTTTCGGCCAGCAGATGGTCGTAGACCAGTCCATGTTGCGAGGTGAGTTTCGCGGTCGAGTTGCCCGTTGTGCCCTCAGCTATCCGCGATCTTTCGACTACCACCACGTCCAAGCCGGCTTCACGCAGGAGCCACGCCGTCATCAGACCGGTGATCCCTGCGCCGATGACCGCCGCATCGCACTCGAGCTTGTCGCCGCCGAGCCTCGGATATTTTGTTTCGGAGACGGTATCGATCCAAACCGATACCTCTTTGCCCGGAAGACCGTCCATATGAGACCTCAATCGGCTACGTATCCCTTGTCTTCTTCTGTGACCTTTTTCCACGTATTGATGATATTTTCAATCGCCTTGTCCGTCGTGATGCCCCTGGCGGACCGTGAACCGACCGATTTCTTTATGTCGTCCACCGTGATGTTTTTGTCCGGCTCGCCGAGATCGTTATAGGGCATGCCGCATCCGCATTGTAAGCACATACAAGCCTCCATTTCATCGGTCGCGGGCGTGACACGCAACTAACCGTCCGCGCCACACACTCGCGTGCATATAGCGTGTATACCCAGAATGTTCCTCCCAAACGCGAGGCGTGTTTATTTTGTTAGAATGGTAAGGGATATGCGACATACAGTGCGGAGCGTTTCAAACGAATGCGCACTCGATAGGAGATCTGACATGCAAACCATTGCGGTCATACTCGCGGCCGGTCTCGGTAGCCGTATGAAGTCGAAAAGACCGAAAGTGATCCACGAGATACTCGGTATCCCGATGGTGGAGTGCGTGATCGATGCAGCCGCTCAGGCGGGGTGCGACGAGACGATCGTCATCACCGGGCATCAGGCCGAACAGGTCGAGGCGGCGTTGCCCTCGAACGTGCATCCGGTACGCCAAGAACACCGTATCGGGACTGCCAACGCGGTCGGTGTGGCAAAGGCCATGGTCGAAGGACTCGCGAACCGCCCACTCGACTCGGCCACGACGGACCCCGCCGACGGGATGCTTGTCGTCCTCTCCGGCGATGTACCGCTCCTCCGCGCGGATACGATAAAAAAACTCATGAACCATTGCGAGGAGACGCGCTCGGCCATGACCGTGCTGACCGCCATCCTTCCCGACGCGACCGGCTACGGCCGTATCGTGCGTAGCGAGAGCGGCGAGGTGGAGCGGATCGTCGAGCACAAAGACGCCACCGAGCAGGAGCGTTCCATCGACGAGGTCAACACGGGCATCTACTGCTTCGCCCTCGATAACCTCTTCAGCCGTCTGGACCGCATCGACAACGACAACGCCCAAGGCGAGTATTACCTCACTGACATCCTCGCGCTGCTGCTCGAAGATGGCCAGCGCGTCACCGCGCTCCCTGTGCTGGATCCCACCGAGGTCGTGGGCGTGAACACCCGTGTGCAGCTCGCCGAGGCGACCGCCATCATGCAGGGGCGCGTGAACACCGCGCTGATGGATGCCGGCGTCACCATAGTGTCGCCGCAGACGACGTGGATCTCCCCGGCCTGCACCTTCGGGATAGATGTCATGATTCTTCCGAATACGCATATTTTCGGCGCGAGCCATGTGGAGGAGGACGCCATCCTCGGTCCCGACGCGCGCATCGTGGACTCGACGGTCGGCAAAGGCGCTCGTATCGACTCTTCTATCGTGATCGGTTCCATCGTCGGCGAGGCGACCGACATAGGCCCGCGTTCCTACCTGCGACCGGGCTGCGTCCTCGAGGCGCATACGAAAGTCGGGACCAGTGTAGAACTCAAGGCGACTCACCTCGGTCGGGGGAGCAAGATCCCCCATCTGAGCTATGTCGGCGACGCCGACATCGGTGAGAACTGCAATCTCGGAGCCGGCTCGATAACGTGTAATTATGACGGGTACACGAAGTCCAAGACGATCATCGGCGACAATGTGTTTATCGGTTCTGATACAATGCTAATTGCGCCCGTCACCATCGGAAACGGCGCCACCATCGGTGCGTCGAGTGCCATCACGAAAGATGTGCCCGAAAATGCGCTTGCGCTCGAACGAAACGAGCAAATAATCATAGCAGACTGGGCGGCACGAAGGCGCTCGAAGAGAAATACAAGAGAGGAAGCGAAACAATAATGGATAGGCGCATGTTGCTCTTTTCCGGAACCGCCAATCATCCGATTGCCGAGCAGATCGCTAAGCAGTTGGGGACGGAATTGGGGAATATTAAAATTCGTCATTTCGCAAACGGCGAGATCTATGTTCGCTTCCTCGAGTCGGTGCGCGGCGCCGACGTCTTTTTGATTCAATCCATCTCGGCGCCTGTCAACGAATCTCTCATGGAGCTCCTCATCATGATCGATGCGGCTAAGCGCGCGAGCGCCGGACGCATCATCGTGGTCATGCCCCACTACGGTTATGCGCGTCAGGATAAGAAGAGTGCGGCGCGAGAGCCCATCACGGCAAAACTCGTTGCCGATCTCGTTTCGGCCGCAGGCGCCGACAGTATCATTACCATGGACCTGCACCAAGGCCAGATCCAGGGGTTCTTCGATATCCCGGTCAACCACCTGACAGCCTTGGGGATCCTCGCCGATTATTTCGCGAGCCTCAAGCTCGAGGACATGGTCGTCGTGAGTCCCGATGTCGGCCGCGCGAAAGCATGTAAAAAGCTCTCCGATATGCTCGGTTGCGATTTGGCCATCATGCATAAGGGGCGTCCCGACCACAACCTTGCCGAAATCAATCACGTCATCGGCGACGTCGAAGGTAAGACGTGTATCATGACAGACGATATGGTCGATACCGCCGGCTCGATCACCGAGGGGACGCGCGTGCTCAACGCGAAGGGTGCCAAGGCGATCTACGTCGGCGCGACGCACGGTATCTTCTCGCCGCCCGCCTTCGAACGCATCGAAGGGGCTCCTATCGAGCAACTCGTGGTCACCAACACGATCCCCGTGCCCGACGAGCGTCTCACCGGAAAAATAAAAGTGCTCTCGGTCGCACCCATGTTCGCACGCGCGATCGGCGCGGTCTATAACTACGGGAGCGTTTCCGACTTGTTCGACCCCGACTTCCAGCTGTAGAAGAAAAGCAGAGGCGATACGCTCCATGACCTATTTGATCGCAGGTCTCGGCAATCCCGGCGAGGAGTATGCCCTCACGCGCCACAACGCCGGTTTCATGGTCGTCGATGAACTGGCTCGTCGCCATAATGCACGTTACTGGAAGAGCGAGGGTGGCGCCTTGACGGGCGAAGTGAGTATCGGAAATCACGATATCATCCTCATGAAACCTCAAACATTTATGAACCTTTCTGGGTCGGCGCTTGCCAATGTGGCGAAAGCCCATGGAATCGAGCCGGATGCCATAATCGTCGTCCATGACGAACTCGACATCGATGCCGGGACCGTGCGCCTCAAGTTCGACGGGGGACATGCGGGCCATAACGGCCTGCGATCGATCCACGATAAACTTCAAACCTCCGCCTATGCGCGTGTGCGCGTCGGCATAGGCCGTCCGCCGGGACGCATGAAAGCGGCTGATTATGTTCTTGCGGCACTCCGCAAGGAGGCGGCTGAGGATTTGGCGACGGCGGTACAGATCGCCGCCGATGCTTGCGAGGAGATCGTGCGCACCTCACTTGCCGCGGCGATGAATCGCTACAATACGACGAACTGACGAAACGTCGTCGTCAGTTCGTCATCGCGCCGTAGCCGGCACAGTATCCGATGGTTTTAATAGGACAGGGGATTCTTCGGCGTCCCGTTGACGCGGACTTCCCAGTGGCAGTGCGGTCCGGTGGAGTTTCCGGTGCTGCCGACGGTGCCGATGCGCTGCCCGGCTCTCACCCTCTGGCCGACGGAAACCCTGATGCCGCCCGATAGCTGATGGGCGTACAGCGTCGTGACGCCGTTGCCGTGGTCGATGATGATGGTGTTTCCGTAGCCGTTGAGGTATCCGGCCGTGATGACCCTTCCGCTTGACGCTGCCACGATCGCCGAACCGGACGGAGCCCCGATATCGACTCCCGGGTGAAGTTCATGCCCGTGATAGGGGCAGATCCGATAGCCGAATCTCGATGTCACGCGGTGTGAAGCGGGGATGGGCCAAGTCATGCTGCCCTGGAAAACCCCGCTTCCGCTCCCTTTGAGCTGTGAGGCGAGCCTTGCTGCCGTCGCTTCTTCTTCTTCGGCGAGGGCGCGTAACTTCGCGGCATCGCTTTTCGCACCGTTCATCAACGTCGTTTTCCGATTTTGGGCTTGTTGCGCACCAAGCGCCGAAGCTTGTCGGCTCGCTTTCAATCGTTTGAGATCGGTCGCGATTCCGACCGCCTCGTCGGTTTTTTCCTGTGCCGATTCCACGGTCTTGTCGAGCTGGATCCTGTCATTGTCCAACTTGCGCTTCGACAACGCCAAGTCGGCCGCCGCCTCGCTGTTCGAAGTGAGGATCCTGTTGGCGAATTCGGCGCGCGTGATGAGATCGCCCATGTCCGAGGATCCGAACAAGAGGTCGAGGAAGTAGTCGTTACCTTGTTTATAGGATTGCACGACACGGGAGGAGAGTTGTCTTTGTTGGATTCGATACTCCGCCGTCGTGCTGGCGATCTGGCTGGTGAGCTCGACTTCTCGGGTTTTGAGTACGCTGAGCTCAGCGGTGAGATGCCCGGCCTTAAGAGACGCTTTGGAAATCGCAGAGTTGTAACCGGAGGCCAGTTTCGTGTATTTTTCCGTAGCTGCATCGAGCTTCGCAACCTCTTTTTTCAAAGCTGCGGCCTCTTTGTCTTTGGCCGCGGCCTGTGCGCGCGCGGAGACCGCTTTCGATTTATGGGAGCTCACGCTTCCCCATGCGAAATCCTGCGGAAAGCTATAGGACAAAACAAGCGGGATACAGATGAGAATCGCGAACACCGAGCGTCGCACCTGAGGTGCGAAGAAGCGGGCGTATTTTTTTACGAGAGCAAACGTCATGAAAACAATCCTTTTGCGGTAAATTATCAAAAAATCGCGCCGTGCTGGGGTAGCATTGAGAAAGCATTGATTGACTGACGCCAGTATACTGTCCGATTGGATTCATAAGCTATCCCTTGCAGGCTTTTGTTATCGAAAAGTAATCAAAGGATACTTTCGCGAGTTTTGGAGAACGATTCATATGTTCGAAGTCCTTGCCAAGAGGCAACTTTCAGAAGCGGTATTCGAAATAACCGTCCGAG
>Ga0123339_10000449_pt1 | contig 32696 bp, 24 predicted proteins | sample lystaG_FD_89956 | JGI IMG/M metagenome (GOLD analysis project Ga0123339, IMG submission 89956) | Glacier valley bacterial and archeal communities from Borup Fiord, Nunavut, Canada, to study Microbial Dark Matter (Phase II) -... | ecosystem: Environmental > Aquatic > Freshwater > Ice > Glacier ...
TACTTTGTTAGAAACATTCTCACGCTGGTTTGCTGGCGATTTTAATACGGTTACTAGTAAGGGGTTTGTTGATACCTCATCTTACGCTTTAAATCTTCATCACCTGGTTTTAAAATCATGGAAGTCTGATGACAGCACATTATGGGTTTATGAAGAAATTAATTTCGTCAACCATAATGATCAGGTATTCAGGCAGCTAGTATGGTCCTTAAAAGCAGATCCTGAGGGTAATATAATTGCCAATCAATACCTGCTTCAAAAAGGTTGGCTTTTTACGGGCGCCTGGAAGAGTGCAGACCGTTTACGTCAGCTCAGCAGTGAATATCTGGCGAGTTCTCCTTTTTGTGAACTGGTATTTACCCGTGTCAATAAATTTTACTTCAAGGGTAGCAGCTTAAAAAATGGATGTCCCAATAATTATAAAAACGCTGTCTTTTTCTCAGATGTATTTAACCTGACTCAATTGCAATTAGATTTCTGGGATAGGGGATGGGACGCCAGCGGCAAATTAGTTTGGGGTAGCGCTAAAGAGGGAATACATTTCATACGTAAGTCAATTACTGCCCAACCTTTTGAACAGACTGACGTGGTTGTTATGCCTTCTGACACAATTAATTACCGATAAAAGTGACTTATGCCAAGGCCTTTATTGTTTTGATACTCCCTGTCACCTAATAAGCCAGAGATGAAATCTGTGTTACCAGTGAACTTCCAAAATACCCTGTAGCCTGACTTCCTTCGGTATTCAGGTTTATAATATTTGTTCTCACATTTACTGGCGTTTTTGAAAAAATTCCTCCATTAATAAGTTCTGTCCTTAGGTCAGCATAAAAATCATAGTACGCCTGACTTAAAGATAAAGCCTGAAGTTCAACGACATCTCCTCTTTTAAAGGGTGATCGCTGCAAGACTTGTAATTTTTTCAGGTATTTACCATCAATAAGCCGATCATCCAAAATATTTAAATCAGCCGCCCGGTTGGCAAGTTTCCCATTTCTAAAAAGTACAAACCGCACATGGTCACCAGGGCCAGGTAGCTCCTGCCCATAAAGAACTGTGTACAAGCCAGTGGTATCAACACGTAATCCTTTTTCAAGGTATAAGAATCTTATTGAGTCAATTCGGGGCGAACTACGTGCGCACAGGGTACTGGCACTATATTGCTGGCTGAGATAATTAATCGACAATGTGTAAGTAACACCTTTTTGGGCGCGAATAGTACTGATGACATATTTTCCGGGTTGAACCTCAATCAAGTTTTCAGTTTGCCCGTTATCAGCATCAATTCTCAATACTGCCCCGCTGATGACCAGATTCGGATTATTATTGAAATAGTTCTGGGTCTTATAAAGAAAAATGGTATCAGGAGCTGTTTTATCGGTTATTGAACCATCAACAGCCAGAATAGGGGTTGTCGATGGAAGATTAATTTTTACGGTATCGGTACATGATGAACTAGTTAGAATCAGCAATAGTAAAATTACCCTGAAAGAATTAAACATCTTTACATACATATCTCAAGCATAAAATTGGTCAGATTTAAATCTGGCCGTTAAAATTCTACATTCCATGTCACAGCCGGTATTGCCGTCCCTATAATTGATAATCGTTCAGCCTGCGTGATATTTGGATTGTTTTTATCAGTTTGAAAATAGATTGAATAGGCATTTTTTCTTCTGTACACATTATAAATTGAAAACACCCAGTTACTCTGATACCTGCTATGTTCATGTTTCCTGCCATAAAGTGTAGCAGCCAGATCGAGCCGGTTATAAGAAGGCAACCGATAATTGTTTCTTGAATTCTGGGTATTGTATGGAATTACAATACCCTGAAAAATATAGCGGCTATTGGCGAATGTCGTACTTACCCCTGTCTGGTAGGTAAAATCTGCCGAAAAACTCCAGCGTGCAGAGTATTCGTAGGTGGCAACAGTACTTAAATTATGCGTACGATCATATTTGGCTGGGTAATAGTTACCATCATTGATGCCAGGTATTTTTCGTTCGGTTTTTGACAAGGTATAGCTAAGGTAACCCTGTAATCGTCCAGTATTCTTTTTCATGTAAAATTCTGCTCCATATGACCTTGCATTGCCATAAAGCAACTCTCCTTCAAGGTTCTTATTCAGTAAAGTTTGCGCCCCGTTTACATAATCAATCTGGTTATAAAGTTTTTTATAATACAGTTCGACTGAGGTTTCAAAAGCCTGTTTGTACAGATTTTGAAAGTACCCTATAGAGACCTGATCAGCTTTTTCAGGCTGAATATTATTAGAGGTACTGGCCCAGATATCAAATGGTGAAGCGGCATTTGTATTTGAGATCAGGTGAATATATTGAGCTGTACGGTTATAACTTGCTTTAATAGAGCTTTCATCGTTTAGAAGGTACCTTACCGAAATACGTGGTTCGAGTGCTGCATATGTTTTTATACTTGAACCTTTGGCATATAAACGTCCGTTAAAAGCTGTTTTAGTCTGACCTAAAGCTCCAGCGTATGAAAATATGCTGTCACGGGCGGCAGCAACATAATCGAAGACTGACATATGCAGGCCGTATTGTACAGAGAGAGCCTTACTTATGTTTAGCTGATGCTGAGCATATAAACCATATTCATAGGCCCGCTGTAAAGGGGTACTCAATGTATTAAAGAAAGAAGTACTCCCTTGAGGTTGAACTTTACCGGGTTCTATATCGTAACGGTTAATACTGGCACCGAATTTTACCTGGTTTGATTTATCAATGTCCCAGTTGAAGTCTGTTTTTACCTGACTATTTAAAATATTTGTCAGATATGTAAAGCCATTCGTGCCAGAAGGTATGCCTAAAGAATTAGTAAAATTGCTAACTCCGGTTGTGCCATCTACCTGAAATCTCGGTGAAAACCGGTGTTTCCAGTTAAGACTACCCAAGGCATTACCATAGGTGAAACCAAACTGTCCATTGAAATTTGCTACATCCTGCCCGTAATATGAGCTCATTTCAAGCTTGTCATTATTGCCCATATTGAATGATGCTTTTGCATTCAGATCATAGAAATAGGCATATGATTTACGGGTAACCGGGTTATGTGATAGTTTAAGAAATAAATCAGCATAAGACCTTCGGGCTGAAACGAAGAATGTGCTACTTCCTTTCTGAATTGGGCCGCCAAGGGCTAAACGGCTTGAAACTGTCCCCAAACCTCCAGAACCACTGATTTTATCAGGATCACCATCTTTTAACCTGACATCAAGAATAGATGACAGGCGGCCAGCATACTCAGCAGGGATACCCCCCTTTATCAATGTTGCATCCTGAACGGCATCCGGATTATAGACAGAAAAGAAACCGAAGAGGTGTGAACTATTGAATAGGGGTTCTCTATCCATTAAAACCAGATTCTGGTCTACTCCACCGCCCCTGACATTAAAACCAGTAGCCCCTTCACCAACAGTACTAACACCTGGTAGCGTTAGCACACTTCGTATGATATCTACTTCTCCAAATAATGCTGGAAGTTTTTTCAGTGTTTTCATTTCAAGGCGCTGGGTGCCCATATCCATGCTTTTTACCAGATTGCGGCTACGATTTGCTTTGACAACAATCTCTGCTGTTTCATGATAGCTTTCCTGCAGCTTAAAATCAAGGCTTGTACGGTTGTCTATAGAGACCTGCTGTTCAAGGGTTGTAAAACCCAGATAAGCAGCTTCTATTTTATATTTTCCGGCAGGTAAGCTAAAACTATAATAACCTTCACTATTGGTGCTGATACTTAAATGAAGTTCTTTAATAGTTAAGGCGACTCCAGCAAGTGGCTCACCTGAATTACTCCGAATATGACCATGAAGAGCGTATTTTTTAATAAGATTTTGCTGGCTGAAACAGTTAGCTATGCTGCAACAGAAAGAAATGAATACGAAAAGCAGTGTAATTTTTATGAGCATTCTTGCCTTAAAGCTTGGTTATTAAAAAGCAAACTTAAATTTTTTCTATTTGTTTATTACTTAAAGATTATTAAATGGTGAGCACCTGATTTTAGGTCTACTTGAAAATCAGTATCTTTGTACTTTATTAAACTTATATATGGATAGCAAAACGAATATTGATTATGTACTTTCCTCGCAAAAATCTGCTTTAGGAAATGCGTCTAAAACTTTCCTAGCCAATGTATTTAGCTGGATGTTTCTTGCGCTTATTATTTCAGCCGTTGCCTCTCTTGTGTTTGCTTCAAATCAGGTTCTACTCGGGTATCTGGTAAATCCGATGAAAGGTCTTACAGGTCTGGGTATGCTGGTTATGTTCTCACCACTGGCCTTCGTATTACTGATGTCTTTTGGGTATAATAAACTTTCTTTTCCGCTGCTGATAAGCCTTTTTATGGTTTATTCGGCAATTACAGGAATCAGTTTAAGTTTCATTTTTCTGGTTTATACCTCATCATCAATTGCTTTGACCTTTGGTATAACAGCTGTTACCTTTGGAACTATGGCTATTACAGGCTATACCACAAAAACTGACCTGAGTAAGTTCGGTTCTATTATGATGATGCTACTTGTGGGTCTTGTCATTGCAATGGTAGTGAATATTTTTTTACATAGCTCAGGCCTTGAATACCTACTCAGTTTTCTAGGGGTAGCTGTATTTACCGGTTTAACAGCGTATGATGTTCAGAAAATCAAGCTTATGTCTGAGTCAATAGAATTCAGTGGAGAAGATAGCCGCAAGGTTGCCGTTATGGGAGCCCTTCGTTTGTACCTTGATTTTATCAACATGTTCTTATTCATGCTCCGTTTATTTGGAAACAGAAAATAAGTAACACGATTTTATTAAATAAACCCCGTGGAAATCAAATTCAGCGGGGTTTTTTATTTTTATATAATACCCTAAGCGACTAAGGTTAGGTGCAGTTAGTGGGTTTGGTTAGGTGCATTTATGTCAATTTATAAATAATACAACTGTAATTTAGTGAGGCCCGGTTTCAACACGCTGAAATACCAGAAAATGCTGCCATGGCAAAAATTCCTGGTCGCTGATAAGCTTGAAACCATTTGCTGAAAATTCTTTATTGACCTGAACGGCGCTCATTTTATGCAGGTTTCTTATAGGTACCTCTTTATCTTCAGCCCGATATTCAAGTATAACTACCTGGCCACAGGGTTTCAGTGATTCTCTGACCGAGGCAAGCATTTCATTTGGGTAGAGCAACTCATGGTAAACATCAACTAACAAAACCACATCTACACTTGAACGAGCAAGTCCTGTTGACTTATCCGTACCTCTCACTATTTCTACATTTTTTAAACCCAGCTGGTTTTTACGGTTGGCGAGATAATGCAGCATTTCATCCTGTATTTCTTCAGCATAGATCTTTCCTCCTGATAATTTAGGGGCAATTTTAAAGGTATAATATCCTGTTCCTGCGCCAATATCAGCTACGATACTATTTTTTGTAATCGGGAGCTTTTGTATCGCCTGTAAGGTTTTTTCTTCCTTCTGCCTGTAATCACGTTCGAGCCAGTCGGCTCCGTCAAAACTCATAACTTTGGCAATTTCACGTCCCATATACACTTTACCCACTCCATCAGGATCAGCAACTTTATGGGTGTAAACTGATGTATTTGACTTTGAGGCCTGGGTTTGAGCTGGTGTTCTGGCATGGGTTAGTGCAGGTGATCTGACTTGGACCTGAGCAGCATTAACAGGAACTTTAACCTGTGCCTGCATCTGGAAGACGCCCCCTACAACTCCCTGAAAAATTAAAACCCCGATTAATATTCTAAATAACATCTATGATTGATTTAGCAAAAATCAAAATTGGTAAAAGCATAACTGGGCAAACTACAACTATCAACTGATTAACCTCATAAGGCGGCAATCTACGGCTATTAACTAGTAGACTTTATTAGCTGATGACCTGCCTAGATGAGTCGCTTGATCAGTTGTGTGCTTTTCATTCTTCCCTCTTCGAGCCGGTCACTAAAAAAGTCTTTCACCTGATTAAAATGGGCTTTATATCCCTCCATATCTCCATAACCGATAATAGCCGACCACTCTCTTACGGCTGAATGAAACTCGAGATCATCACCCCTGATTGATTTATCAAATAAGGCTGTCTGTATTGACTCTTCAAGTAAATCTTCATTTTTAAAAAGATATTCTGCGATACCCAGTCTGAGCCTGAATGGTGGGGTCTGGCAAACCAGGTTATCATAGGGGTTAACTCCCAGATGTGTCCAGGCATCGACCATGCTGAGCAGACTCAGGTGTGAATTTGGTTTATAAGCTGCTTTATTAGTTGCCATTGAAAACTCACGCATAATTTCATCATCCAGTAAAACAGGCTTTCGGCTTTCATGAAAAACAAAATCCCGGGCTTTGTAAAGGCGCTCACGAAATTCTTTTTCTCTTTCCATAATCATCAGTTTGAAAAGCTCTGATTCTGAAACAGCATATCTTCTGACTTGTGTACGCGCATAGGGGTTTAAAATGGCCAGTCCTGCATAAACGTGTGCCTTATAGCTGAATATACGTAAGGTTGTCAGTATTTTAACATTATCAATTCCACCGGTATAAGCATCATTTTCCCAGGGGTAGGTGCCTCCTTCTTTCCATGCTGTACCCATACTTTCGAAACCCAGATGGGTGACAGCCTGAGTATCGGCAACAATTTTATCATGTGTATGAAAATCAGGCATATGTATCAGCTCACAACCCAGGTTTTCAAAAATAGTTGCAATTCCGTCATATGACGTCTGGCTATTGCGATAGGGTATCATGACAATATTCTGACCCCGGGGCTCGAAACCTGGACCATGTAGGGCATGGAGGCTGATTATTTCAACATCTTTTGGCAGAAAGGCTTCAAAAGCTGCAATTTCAGGATGCTTGACAGATGTTTGTCCGGCAACGACAGCACCTGTGCGGGTATAAGGCCCATATTCTCTGACTGCATTACCAATAAGTTCGGCTTCTACAGAATAAATAATCAAATCACATTTTCTGGAAATTTCTTTTCCATCTTCAAATACTTCTATCCCGAATGGCGACAGCTCACTGCTCAACCTGATAAATTCTGAAGGCAGATCGCTACCGCAAACAGAATATCCAGCAGCGGCTAGCGCCTTAGCGTATAATTTGCCCATATCTCCGAGGCCAATTATTCCAATGATCATGTTTTGTTTCAAGGGCTCCGTATTTTTAGTGATATAATCAGACATTAAAGATTGAAATAATTTTCAAATACAGGCCTTACGCATTTTTTAATTTCGTTATACTTGAACTCTGTAGATTCTAAACAGCTAAAAACATGAGTTTGTTGTTTTTATAATGCACTGACTTATAATGCTGCACCTACGTACCGAATCAATTTAATAAATTCTGGATGAGCAATTTTGAAATTAAGAAATCAGCAAAAACTTATGATGTAGTAATTGTAGGATCTGGTGCAGGTGGGGGTATGGCTGGTTACATCCTGGCAAAGGCAGGTGTAAAAGTATTGATGGTTGAGGCTGGTCCTATGTTTGACCCGGCAAAAGACTCACAGCAGCTTAAATGGCCCTGGGAATCGCCCCGTAGAGGGGCTGGCACGAACAGAGCCTTTGGTGATTTTGATGCGGCTTATGGGGGCTGGGAAATAGAAGGCGAACCTTATACTCAAAAAGATAAATCAGAATTCGGCTGGTTCAGATCAAGAATGCTTGGTGGCAGAACCAATCACTGGGGCCGTATAGCACTTCGGTTTGGTCAGCATGATTTTAAAGGTAAAACTTTCGACGGGATAGGCGATGACTGGCCCATTACTTATGATGATGTAAAACCCTTCTATGACCGGGTAGATAAACTTATTGGGGTTTATGGTACGGTAGAGGGTCTTGAAAATAATCCCGATGGAGTGTTTCTAAAACCACCAGCTCCCCGTTTGCCTGAGCTTTTTATAAAAAAGGCAGCGGCAAAGGTTGGGGTAAAGGTGATCCCTGGAAGGGGTTCTGTTTTAACAGAGGCTCTGCCTGGTAATACCGAGCGTGGTGTTTGTTTTAATTGTGCCCAGTGTAGCCGTAGCTGCAAGATCTATGGTGACTTCTCTGCTTCTTCCTGCCTAGTATTACCTGCTTTAAAGACGGGTAACCTTGAAATCATACCCAATGCCATGGTGCGTGAGGTATTGACAGGTAAAGACGGGCTGGCCGCCGGGGTTTCTTATATCGATAGAAATACCCTCGAAGAATTCGAGGTCATGGGTCAGACGGTAATACTTGCCGCCAGCTCCTGTGAATCAGCCAGAATTATGCTTAATTCAAAATCAACCCTTTTTCCAAATGGTATTGGCAATGGTAGTGGCATTGTTGGCAAATACCTTCATGATTCAACGGGTAAAAATATGGGGGGTTATCTGCCCCAGCTGATAGATCGTAAGCGTTATAATGAAGATGGTGTTGGCAGCTTGCATATCTATGGCCCATGGGTCAAAGACAATAAAAAATTAGATTTTCCCAGAGGATATCATATTGAATTCGGCGGTGGCATGGGAATGCCTGGTTACGGGTTTGGGATGGGAATGGAAAGAATGAATGGCAAGCAGCCTGGCCGTAACGGTGAGAAGAAAGAGGCTGGAGGTTATGGCGCTTCGTTAAAAGATGATTACCGCCGTTTCTTTGGTACAGATGTAGGTATGGCTGGCAGGGGTATGGCCCTGGCACGGATAACCAACTATTGCGAAATTGACCCTTCTGTTGTAGATAAATTCGGTATTCCGGTACTTCGCTTTAACTATAAATGGGGTGATGAAGAAATCAAACAGGTTAAACATATGCAGGAAACTTTTCAGGAGGTGATGCACGCCATGGGTGCTGAAATTCAAGGTGGTATTGATACGGCTGAAAATAACTGGGGTATTGAACGACCAGGCCTTATCATTCATGAAGTCGGAACAGTGAGAATGGGTGATGATCCAAAGACATCAGCACTGAATAAATGGTGTCAGTCACATGAAGTCAAAAACTTATTTGTCACCGATGGTTCATCTTTCGTGCAACAGGGTGATAAAAACCCAACCTGGACAATTCTTGCCCTGTCAATGCGCACAGCTGAATATATTATTGATCAAAAAAAGAAGAGTACTATTTAATCAACCCTTATGAACAGACGTGAATCGTTAAAAGCCCTGACATTGGGCTCTCTATCAGCAGGTTTATTACTTGAAGCCTGTGCCCCGAAAGGTGATGTGCATGATACACCTGCGGTCTCTGCCGATGCGGCTGTAGCAGTGCCAGGCAGGGAACCGTTTGAGGTTGAACGTGACCGGCAATTAAATGCTAAAACTTTTTTTAGCCCTGATGAGCTTCAGTGTATAACTTTATTGGGAGATATTATCATTCCTAGAGATGCCCATTCTGGCAATGCATCAGATGCGAAGGTACCGGCGTTTATCGAGTTTATTGTCAAAGATATGCCCGAGCATCAGGTGCCTATTCGGGGTGGTCTGCGCTGGTTAAACCTGCGCTCACTGAAGCATTTTAATAAATCATTTGCTTCAGTCACAGATACCGAGCGCATCGCTTTAGTTGAAGAAATTGCCTGGCCAGAAAAATCAAAACCTGAGGTTAGTCAGGGAGTTTCCTTTTTTAACCATATTCGCGGTTTGGTAGCTACTGGTTTTTTTACCACCGAAATGGGTATTAAAGACCTCGGATATGTTGGTAATAAGCCAAATGTCTGGTTGGGTGTACCACCTGAAATTGTAAAGCAGTATGGACTTGAAGGTGTATAGTATTTAATTACACCTCTGTAATTTCTTTTTTTACAAAATGGCATTATTTATGAGCGCGTCAGGCCGACCGTCTTGAATGATTTATAAACCAAATAAAATGGCCAATTTAACTCCCCTTGCAATAATTAAAAGTCTAAGAGCAGAATTATCAGCACTCCTGAAGGGTGGCAATGCTCACGTAAGCTTTCAGGTAGCAATTAAAAATCTGCTTCCTGAACTCAGAAGTAAGAAGATTGAAAATGTACCTTATACCATCTGGCAGTTGGTAGATCATATTCGAATAGCCCAGCATGATATCTTAAGTTTTTGCACCAATAGCCGCTATCAGTCACCAAAATGGCCTGAAGATTACTGGAACAAATCAGATGGCCCAAAAAGCGCTGCCGAATGGACAGGTTGCATACAGCAGATTTCTGATGATCGTCGTACCTTTATTAATCTGGTAGAAAATGAGCAGCTTGATCTCTTCACCCCATTTACTCATGGTGAAGGACAAAATCTTTTCAATGAGGCTCAGGTGATCGCCGATCATACATCATACCATACCGGAGAAATAATTTTGCTGAGGCGCATTTTCGGAGACTGGGAAAGTTAATGATTAGCATTCAGATACTGGCTCCACTCGTATAGTCAGATTAATCAGTTACGGGTTTTACGTTTTACCTCTTAAAATAGTAAGAATTGAAATTTGCATATATTTCTACGTATCCGCCCCGAGAATGTGGTATAGCTACATTTAATTCGAATCTGATGAAAGCCATCGATAGTAATATGCCTGGTGGTGCATGCAGCTCAGAGGGCTGTGTGGTTGCACTTAATGATTCAGACGATGCTTTCGAGTACAAGTATCCAAAAGATGTTGGTTTTGTCATTAGGCAGAATCAGCAGCGTGATTATTCAGCAGCTGCAGCATTTCTGAATACAGGCAATGCAGATATCTGTATTTTAGAACATGAATTCGGTATTTATGGGGGTGAGAGTGGTATCTATATATTGCCAATGCTGCATCGTTTGAAGAAACCTCTGATATCAATTCTTCATACTATACTTGACCATCCGTCATTTATTCAAAAAATAATCATCCAGGAAATTGCCCAGCAAAGTGAGCTCGTCGTTGTTATGAGTAAACGCTCGGTTGAAAGTCTTGTCAATATTTATGGGCTGTCACGTGACAAAATCAGCATGATAGAGCATGGCGTGCCCGATCGTGAGGCGGCTGTACCTAATCCGGTTAAGCAACTGTCAGCTTTTCTGGATCATAAGGTATTATTGACCTTTGGCCTTATCAATCGTAATAAGGGGCTAGAGACAGTTATCAAGGCACTACCCTTCATCGTTGACCGACACCCAGAAGTTATGTATGTTGTACTTGGTAATACACATCCAGGGGTAATCAGAAATTCAGGTGAAGAGTATCGGGAGGAATTAAAAAAGCTTTCTATTAAACTCGGAGTAGAAACACATATAAGTTTTATCAATAAATTTGTTTCTGAAGACGAATTGGTTAACTACTTGTCAGCAGCTGATATCTATATCACCCCGTATGTGAATGAAGCTCAGAGTACAAGTGGTACACTGTCTTATGCAGTAGGAGCAGGAGCTGCTGTTTTATCAACACCCTACTGGCATGCAAGCGAGCTGCTTGCTGATAACAGAGGAAAGTTTTTCCAATTTAAAGATTATGAACAGCTGGGGTGGCTTGTTACTGGTCTGCTCGATAATCCTGAAGAACTCTCCCAGATCAGATCAAATGCTTATAACCATGGTCTGACAACCAGATGGCCTATCATAGGGGCTCAATATATCAGCATGGCAAAGAATGCTCTTGCCCGTCCGGTCTTAAAACAACATGCTAAGAAAAGGATAATTGATCCTGAATTAATACCTCCTTTTAGTCTGAATCATGTTAAAAGACTTACCGATGATACGGGTATTGTTCAGCATGCTAAATACGGCATACCTAATCTAAAAGAAGGTTACTGTCTTGATGATAATTCAAGGGCTCTGATTATGGCCCTAATGGCCTTCAAACAGAATAAAAGTAAGGAGGCGCTTGATCTCTTGCCTATTTATCTGAGCTTTATACATTATATGCAGCGGGATGATGGAAACTTTAGAAATTTTCTTCATTTTAACCGCTCTTATATGGATGAAATCGGTTCTGAAGATTCATTCGGAAGAACAGTTTGGGCCCTTGGTTATGTCATACAACACGCTCCTAATAATAGTTACCGTGAATTTGCTCAGGAACTATTTCACCGGTCAGTTCCACATTTCAGTCACTTGAGTGATCTTCGGGGTATGGCAAATGCACTAATTGGAATCTCCTATTATTTGAAAGTGAACCCAGGTGATGAGAGCCTGTTACTTGAACTAAACTACCTGACAGCAAAACTAGTCAGGGCCTATGATGAATCGAGTGATGAAAAATGGAAATGGTTCGAAGAAACCCTGACCTATGATAATGCCATTTTGGTTCTGGCTCTGCTACACTCATGTGAAATTAATGCTGATGACAGGGTACAAGCCATTGCATTGGAGGCATTAACTTTTTTAGATAAAACCTGTTTCAAGCAAGATTGCCTGATGCCGGTAGGTAATAACGGCTGGTATAGTCGTGGTAAAGAAATGGCCATGTATGACCAGCAGGCAATAGAAGCCATGGCAATGGTACTTATGTATTTCCAGGCGTACCTTTCAACTCAGGAAACCCGGTATATTGAGAAAACATACCTCAGTTACCGCTGGTTTCTTGGTGAAAATACACTAAGAGCTCCCCTATATGACAGAGAAACTCAAGGCTGTTGTGATGGTCTTGAACAAAGCGGTATCAATAGAAATCAGGGTGCTGAAAGTACCCTGGCCTATATGATTTCTCATATTACAGTACTGCAGGCTCTAGAGCTGGAATATCAGTATGAAAAGCCTGAAAAAGACTATTCAAATGCTTAAGATTGCAGTTTTATCGCCTGTTGCCTGGCGCACTCCACCCCGGCATTATGGCCCCTGGGAGCAAATGGCTTCAAATCTGACCGAGGGTCTTGTAAAAAAAGGCCATCAGGTAACCTTATTTGCTACGGGTGATTCAATTACTTCATCCAGGTTGCAGTCTGTTTGTCAGCAAGGTTATGAAGAAGATAAAATGCAGGATGCTAAGGTCCTTGAATGCTTGCATATCAGCAGGGTTATGGAGCGGGCTCATGAATTTGACATTATCCATAATCATTTTGACTTTCTTCCCCTGACGTATTCAAGACTGATAAAAACCCCTATTGTTACTACAATTCATGGATTTTCTTCAGTGCGTATTTTGCCTGTTTACCAAAAATACAATGATACAAGTCATTATGTATCTATCTCTGATTCTGATAGATCTCCCTTGCTGTCATATGAGAGAACGGTTTACAATGGGCTAGACCCTGAGCTCTTTCCTTTTCAGGATACCCCTGATGATTACCTGCTTTTTTTTGGTCGAATACATCCTGATAAGGGTACTTATGAGGCCATACAGATTGCAGTAGGAGCGGGCCGTAAGCTTATAATTGCAGGCATAGTACAGGATGAGAACTACTTCAGAGAAAAGGTTGAGCCATGGCTGAATGATGATATCCAGTTTATTGGTCATGTAGGGCCTGATCAAAGAGCCCAGCTACTGGGTAAAGCTTTTGCCCTGTTACATCCAATTTTCTTTAATGAGCCCTTCGGGTTGAGTATTGTTGAGGCCATGCTTTGTGGTACTCCTGTTATTGCCTTCAAAAGAGGGTCTATGGCTGAGCTGATTGTTGATGGCAAGACAGGCTTTCTGGTAACTTCTAGTGCTGAGGCTATTGAAAAGATAGAACTTATTTCAACTATTAACCGGGCTGACTGCACTGCCTGGGCAACTTCAAGATTTTCAACCATGGAAATGATTGCTGGTTATGAGCAGGTCTACGAGCGTATTTTTAATCCCTGAACTGATCTGTAACCCTGATCGAGAACCAAATCGTAGATTACCTTATGAATAAATCAGTATCATGAATTTAAAGGCGAATGCCTGTCAGATAAGTTCTTATCTGTTACCAGAAAGCAGCTTGTCTAGAAGCTCTTTCATATCAACCAGGGCAAAAGAAGAGCAATAATCAGACAGTCCATAAGGCAATACAAGTTTCCCGTTATGAATGATAGAGCCGCATGAATACACAACATTAGGCACATAACCTTCACGCTCGTTATCATTCGGAACTAAAAGTGGTTCTTCAAGACGCCCGATTTCAATTGAAGGATCGTCAAGTTTTAATAAACTGGCCCCCAGGCAGTACCTGCGCATAGCGCCAACACCGTGGGTGATGACCAGCCAGCCTGCTTCTGTCTCAATCGGTGAACCACAATTTCCAACCTGCACAAATTCCCATGGGTACTTGGGCCCGCTCAACATTATAGGGTTATCCCAGACATTCAGGTTCTTACTATACATAATGTAATTATTCCACCCATCAATTCGGGACATCATCACATACTGACCGTTTATACGCCGGGGAAATAAAGCAAGGTTTTTATTTTGGGCACCCTTGCCAAAAAGAGGCCTGACCTGAAAATTATAGAACTCATGGGTCTGTAGTAGTTTTGGCATAATCAGTGACCCGTCATAGGCTGTATAGGTTGCGTAATAAATAACACGGCCATCATCTTCAGTAAACTTTACAAAGCGTGCATCTTCAATACCCTTACGTTCGAATTCTGAAATCGGGAAAATGACTCTGTCAGAAATATCAGTATCAAGTGAAAAGGCAATCTCATGATAAGAGTCAGATAGCCATAAAACTTTTTCATATTCAAGCTTATGCATATCATCTTCCTGCAGGTTCTGAGATTCCTGGACAATACGCCTCAAACTTGAATAATCAAAATTTTCATTTAGTTTGCTGCCTACATCATTAAGTACCCTGCTATCAACATTGGTCAAGGCTGCCTTCTCAAAAAATAGTTCTTTTTTATAGGTAGCATTCTTAATAATGTCGGCCTCATCTACGTAGTTACCCGCAGGTAAAACTACAATTTGATGCTCTTTTCCAATTGTAGCCCTACGAAAAATAATTGATGAAATATGACCTTCTCCAACGGCTCTAAAACTCATGATCAGTCTTTTTTCGCCCTGTTCAAGTTCAGTCTGATCAGGATCTTCAACAATTGATGGGTTGAAAAATGCTGCTGATTCTATAGAGTACTCATGGGTAAAGTAAGATCCTAAAAGTAACTTTCGGTATAAATCAAGGGCTTCATAATCAAGGTTTAGCTCTTTGAAAATATAAGAGATTTTATCAGCATTTCGTAGAAAAACCTTGGTGATATTACGATGACGTTTTGAAAATTCTTGTAAGATCGGTGAGATCATGCCAAGCACCTGATCTTCGGGGATACTCAGGACCCTTTCAATTACCCCTTTTGAGCGCTCCTCTCCATTAAAAAAGAAACGCGAAAGAACACGTTTTGAATCAGGGTAAACCTTTACATCGGTACGTTGAATTGCAATCCTCATTATTATAAATTCTATTAAGTAAGTAAAACGTTCTTTTTCGTAAATCTATTCCCTTTACTATTGAAAAATATCTATTGTAATGCAATTGTTAAATGAATAGAATTGATTGGTATTTTTCAAATAAAATTCTCCCATAAAAAGTCTATTTCTATCTTGCAGGGTACTAAATTTTCTATTGCACTATGGCACAGGTTCAAAAAACAGCCCACGTTCTTACAATTGATATTGGCGGTTCTCATGTAAAAGCAACAATTGTTGATGAAAATGGAAATTTACTTTTTGATTATAAAAAAATTGATACTCCTAGCCCGGCTACACCTGAGGCAATTATGACAGCCATTAAAACACTTACTATTGATTTCCCTGCATATGATCTTATTTCTGCAGGTTTTCCTGGTTATATCAAGGAAGGTATTGTGAAAACTGCCCCGAATCTGGGAACGAAGCTTTGGGAAAATATTGACTTTAGCAAAAATCTGACGATTTCTCTGGGTAAACCCGCAAAAGTCGTAAATGATGCAGATATGCAGGGACTGGGAATAGTAAAGGGTAAGGGTCTTGAAATGGTAGTTACCCTGGGTACAGGGTTCGGTTCGGCTTTTACCTATAATGGTAAACTGCTACCGCACTTTGAACTGGCGCATCATCCATTCACCAAGAGAAAAACGTACGACCTGTATATTGGTCAGAAGGCACTTGACACGATTGGTGACAAACGCTGGAATCTGCGAATAGAAAAGGTACTTGCCGTACTAAAAACAGTATTCAACTATGATTTTCTATATGTAGGAGGGGGCAATTCATCAAAAATCAGGTTTAAGGTTGATGAGAACGTAAAGCTTGTATCAAATATTGATGGTATACATGGTGGCTACCGGTTATGGACTCAGGGAGGTATCGATTAGACTTTCATCCTGGTCGTTATGAACCAGAAGCTTTACTGAACCAGAAGCTTTACTGAAGCAGAACAAAAGACTAAGTAAGGTCAATATGTTGATAAAACATATAAAGCCCCAGTGCATTTACACTGGAACTTTATACGTTTTTAGATAAGCATTAAAACGACTTAAATTTAATTGTAAACTAGATATTCATTTTTTTCAATTCACTTACCGCATGATCAACAGCACGTGCAGTGAATGCCATATAGGTTAATGATGGATTTTGGCAACCTGCCGAGGCCATGAATGAACCATCAGTCACGAATACATTAGGTGCATCCCAAACCTGATTAAATTTATTCAAAACAGAAGTTTTAGCATCACGGCCCATTCTGGCGCTTCCCATTTCATGTATACCGCGGCCAAGAGTGCCGTCACCAACATGTCCTACAACATTTTTAACCCCTGTTTTTTCAAGCATTTCTTTGGCATCTTCTAACATATCGATGCGCATTTTTTTCTCATTTTCTTTGAACTCAACATCGAAAGAGAGAATGTTGAGTCCCCATTTATCTTTCTTTGTTTTATCAAGAGAAATAAAATTCTCATGGTATGGCAAGGTTTCACCGAACCCACCGATTCCCATGGTCCACTGACCAGGTTCGGTTAGTGCTTCTTTAAAGCCCGCACCAATCTGTAATTCTGGAATCTCTTTTGACCAGCCCTGACGACTTGCGCCACCCTGATATCCAAAACCCCTGATATAATCGCGTTTATCACCGAAAAGGTTTCGGTAGCGGGGTATATAAATTCCATTTGCCCTGCGACCGAAAACATATTTGTCATCATAACCTTCGATCGTGCCGCCGGCGCCGATACCCAGATGGTGGTCCATGATATTATGTCCCAATTCACCACTGCTACTTCCCAAACCACCTTCCCAAACATCAGTTGCAGAGTTCATCAGAACCCATGCACTGTTCAGGGTAGAAGCATTCAGGAAAATAATTTTTGCTTTGTAAACATAGGTCTGATTATTCTCACCATCGAGAACTTCTACACCTGTTGCTCTTTTCGTGTCTTTATCGTACAGGATTTTGGTAACAATGCTCCAGGGGCGTACAGTAAGATTACCAGTTTTCATGGCTGCAGGTAAGGTAGACGATTGGGTACTGAAGTATCCTCCATATGGACAACCTACCCAGCACTTATTTCTAAACTGGCATTGCTGACGACCTTCATGTGGAGCAGTAATATTGGCTGTACGGCCAATAATAATTGATCTCTTGCCTCCATACAAGTTTTTCATACGGGCTGCCACATCTTTTTCAACAATGTTCATATTCATAGGTGGCAGAAACTGACCATTTGGCAACTGTGGTAAATTATCATTTGACCCGCTGATTCCTGCAAATTTCTCGACATAATCATACCATGGTGCAATTTCATCATACCTGACAGGCCAGTCTACAGCGATACCATCTTTCGCGTTGGCACCAAAATCAAAATCAGACCAGCGGTAACTTTGGCGTCCCCACATCAGTGATCTTCCACCTACATGATATCCCCTGAACCAGTCAAAGCGCTTTACTTCTGTATATGGGCTGTCTTTATCGCTTGCCCACCAGTCTAAATTTGCTTCATTCAATGGGTAATCACGTTTTAAAACAGGGTAGTTTGCGATCATTTCCTGAGTACGATTACCGCGGTGAGGAAAATCCCAGGCTTCTTTTGTAGCACTTGGATAATCTGTAATGTGCTTTATATCTCTTCCCCGTTCAAGCATGATCGTTTTGAGCCCTCTTTCACTTAATTCCTTCGCCGCCCAACCACCACTAATTCCTGAACCTATTACAATTGCATCATAAACTTGGTTACTCATAACTATATAAAAGATTATTGATTGAAATTTAATGCCACAACCTGAAACCGGTTCTGAATGTGACCTGTTTGCCTGATTAATTCAGGTAAACAGCAAGGTTAAATTTGGCAACGATTTGAGCCTGAATGTAAAAAATATTAAACGACCGCCTCATTCACCTTTTTATACGAATATATGGAAAACCTATTATTAAATTTTTAAAAAACGGTTTAATTATAGGTGTCAATCCTGGGTTTGTAACTTGACTTAGGTCTTTTTTCCTAATTTAGGTGTGTCATTTAATTAAGTTGCAGACAATCACCTACTTGTACTGCCCCTTGTGAGCCAACCTTTAAATAAATCCCGAATAAAACTTTATTATCAAAACTTCTGAATTTGGAAAGAGTTTTGAGGGGCTCTTTAGAAATTAGGCCAGTGAACTGATCGATAGTAGTAATTGTACATCTGGCACAGGGTTTTGAAACTTTAAAGTTGAGGTTGCCTATATTGACCTGTTTATATTGATCTTCTTCAAATGCAGCTCCACCAGAAATTATCAGGTTTGGTCTAAAGCGATTCATCTCAATTGCAACCGCAAGTTTTTCGTTCAGTAAATCAAGGGAAGACTGGCTTGTAAGCAGTACTGGCATAGAATCTGATAGGCTGTTGATCTCTGCCTTATCGCTATATTTTAGTTTCAACTCGCGCCTGCTATGGTCAGGCATATAAACAAGCCTGCACTTAACATCCAGCACTTTGGAGAACCAGTCGTGCGCAAGCTGGTCACAAAGAACAACTTTCACACAGTCATTAAAGACCCAGGCTTCAATAGTTGAACCGGTTTCAGAATTCTCTACCGGCAGAATTTCTGCCGGGTTAAATGGAATGAAGAGTGAATTCAGGGTATCAGCTGATTTGACCTCTAGCCCGTCAGCAAGAATATTTACTTGGATCAGCGCCATTTCAGGCAATTCACGCTGGGTAAGAAAATGATTCTGAGAATCAACAAGCATCCAACGACGATCATGTTTTAGCCCCCGGTCTGTTAATTCAGCTGAGTTAACATTAACGCCTCTAAGCGATTTTATAGGGTAGATAATGATCTCGCTGATTGATGGCATATTCAAATATAACACGTCTTAATTAAGCACGATTAATTCCAAAAATGTAAATTTAATGAGGTATTTTAAAATTACAAGTTAAAAGCCAGCCAATGATCTAAAGAAAACACCGTGTTTTCTGTGAATGACATGATATTGCTAAATCAACTCATAACTGAAGAGTAAGGTACGCCTGAATAAATTTGGGTAGCAGCTTATGCCGCAATGTAATTATCATTACGATCTCAAAAACATAATCAATTGCATGGTTTGCGATGATTTGTCAAAAGTAGATAAACTCAACCCTGCACTTGAAAACAAAAAACCCGCGAGAGCGGGTTTTTTGTTTTGTGGAGCTGGAGGGATTCGAACCCTCGTCCAAACATGTGATCAGATATGCTTTCTACGCGCTTATTTTACAGTTGATTTTCGTTGAAGGGCTGACTGTAAACGGCCTACCATTCCCTTAGTTCCTTAGTTTCGGGCCAATCGCGGAACTCCATGGCTTTATCCCGACTTTATGGTGCCTCACTATCAGTTGCGGCCGGTCGGCGCCTCTGGGAGACATCTCGCTTCCCGATTCTTAACCGGGATTTAAGTTTAACCTAACATAGTCAGATTAAGCAGCAAGAGCGTATGTATTTTCGCCATTTAAAAGTGTGAAGATTCAGATTTACGAGCTAGATCAACAATGCTCGGCGTGCTTACATACTTATCGTCCACCCTGTCAAATCCGGTCAGCCCCATAAATACTATTTCAAATATAAGGAAATTTTAATTCCACTTATGCTTTTAATGCCTCCAGTTGTAATGTTTCAGTTCTTCCGGGATACACTTTTAAGGCTTCTTCAAGGCAGTGCATAGCTTTAACCAGGTCGCCCTTGTTTAAAACATAGGCCATACGCACCTCATTATTACCAGTATCAGGAGTAGAGTAAAAGCCAGAACCAGGTGCCATCATAACAGTCTGGTTATCGATTGAAAACTCTTCAAGCATCCACTTACAGAAGCGGTCGGCATTATCAATTGGTAATTTTGCCATCACATAAAAAGCACCACCCGGATTAGGGCAGTAAACACCTTCCATCTTATTCAGTAACTTAATAATTGTATTACGGCGGCTGGTATACTCGGCTATAACATTTTCAAAATATGAATCAGGGGTATCAACAGCAGCTTCTCCAGCAATCTGAGCCACCAGAGGTGGGCAAAGACGGGCCTGTCCAAATTTTATAGCCGTTGCCAGCACCTCTTTATTACGGGTGATTAATGCACCTAAACGGGCACCACAGGCAGAATACCGTTTTGAAATGGTATCAATGACTATTACATGCTCGTCAAGACCTTCTAGCTGCATGGGAGAAATAAAATTTCCACCATCATAACAAAAGTCTCTATAGGCTTCATCGCAAAAAAGAAACAGATCATGTTTTATGACCAGGTCTTTTAGCAGGTTTAATTCTTCAGGGGTATATAGATAGCCGGTAGGATTATTCGGGCTACAGATCATGATACCCTTCGTACGGGGGCCAATCAGCTTTTCAAATTCTGCAATAGGAGGCAGAGCGAAACCAGTTTCAATATATGATCTGATTGGAACAACCTTTACACCTGACATCCATGCAAAACCATTGTAGTTGGCATAAAATGGCTCAGGAATAATCAGTTCATCCTCATTATCCATGCAGCTATTCAGGGCGAGAGTTATTGCCTCTGAACCTCCAGTAGTAACCATAATCTGATCAGCAACGATATTATAACCCGTTTTCTGGTAGTAAGAAGCCAGTTTATTCCTGTAAGAAGGCAAACCTTCAGACGGAGTATATGCCCAAACCTTGAAATCAATATTCTTAATCGCCTGCAGCATGCCTTCAGGAGTTTCAATATCAGGTTGACCGATATTCAGGTGAAAGACATGTTTTCCAAGCTTTTTTGCCTTATCAGCAAAAACTGCAAGTTTACGTATAGGTGAGGCGGGCATTTCAATACCCTTATTTGATACTTTTGGCATAATCGTAAATAAAAAAAATCCCGCTGATGACGGGATTCAAAATTACTAAAACCAATATAATTTGGCTTATTTTTTCTTGTCTACAACACCTTTGATATACAAGACTTTAACAGGGGTCTTAGAATTTGACGAAACAGTAACTGCTTTGTTAAAACCACCTGGTCTGCCATTTGTGTCATATGAAACAAATATGCTTCCGGTTTTACCCTGACCAACAGGCTCTTTTGACCATTTAGGAGTTGTGCAACCGCAAGAAGCTACCACGTTGGTAAGAAGCAAAGGCTCTTTACCAGTGTTTGCAAATTTAAATTCATAAACTGCCGCTGGTCCTTCATTGACAGTTCCAAAATCATGCACTTCTTTATCGAACTTGAATTCTGCTTTATTTGGATCAACAGCAGCTGATGCCGTTGCTGTAACTGGCGTAGTTTGTGCTATGCCTAAAGAGGTAAAACCGAGCAGAATTGCGCCTAGCAAAAATACTTTTTTCATGTGTTTGATTCGTTTGAGGGTATAGAGTTAATAAGATTAGACTTTTTAAAGTACTACTCTTCAACGAATATATTAGTATAAAGTTACATGATAGCTTATTTTATTTGAAATCATTATTTGGCGAGTAATTGTTAATTTTAACAATCCAATTAACTTAAATCTTAGATGCTGGAAATTATCGACCCTAACATCGCTGCACAAGACGGCTTTGAACTTTCATTTGAAGAATTTAAAAAAATTGTGGTTAACGATTACAGGCTGGTTTTAGAAAGCAGGCAGGCAAGTATGCTTGGTCGCAAAGAAGTTTTAACGGGTAAAGCAAAATTTGGCATTTTTGGAGATGGAAAAGAGCTTGCTCAGATTGCCATGTCAAAGGTTTTTGAAAATGGAGACTTTAGATCTGGTTACTATCGTGACCAGACTTTTATGTTTGCCTCAGGTATTTCTAATGTAGCTGAGTTTTTCGCTCAACTTTATGCCCATACAGATATTGCCTATGATCCTCATTCAGGAGGTCGGGCAATGAGTTGTCATTATGCTACACGGAGTATTGATGAAGCTGGTAATTGGAAGAATCTTATGCAGATGAAAAATACCAGTGCTGACATCTCTCCAACAGGTGGGCAAATGCCCAGACTTGTAGGCCTGGCGTATGCATCAAAATTATATCGGGAAAATCCGGCCCTTAAATACCTCGACACATTCTCTTCTAATGGTAATGAAATTGCCTTTGGTACAATTGGAAACGCCAGTACATCAGAAGGTTTATTCTTTGAAGCCATAAACGCCGCCGGAGTCTTACAAATACCAATGCTCATTTCAGTCTGGGATGATGAATATGGCATCTCAGTACCTGCAGAATTTCATACCACCAAGAAAAATATATCTGAGGCCTTAAAAGGTTTTCAACGGGATGAAAAAGTGGCTGGTTTTGAGATTTTTCAGGTAAATGGTTGGGATTATCCAGCTCTATGCGAAACCTACCAGAAGGCAGTGAAGATCTGCCGTGAAAATCATATACCTGTCATTGTACATGTTCGTGAAATGACTCAACCCCAGGGTCATTCAACTTCGGGTTCACATGAGCGTTATAAATCACGTGAGCGGCTAGACTGGGAAATTGCCCACGACTGCAATAAAAAAATGCGTGAATGGATGATTGAATCAGCCATCGCCACAGAAGAAGAACTTGAGTTAGTAGAATATACAGCCAGAATTACTGTACGTGATATTCAGAAAAAGGCATGGACTGATTATGGTACAACAATTCTCTCAGACATGGATGCAGTAAAGGCATGTTTGGAAAATCTCAAACATGAAATCACGGATGGAGAAGGGCTCGAAGAATTAAGCGATGCGCTTTTTTCAGCCGTAGACCCTAGTAATAAAGATGTTTTCTCAGCCGTTAGAAGAGCACTTTGGCTTTGCAGGTTTGAAAAAACTACGGCAAAACACGAGCTTGAAGAACTACATGCCAGGTTAATTGCTGAAAATGTAGCCCGTTACAGTTCTCATTTATTCACTGAAACAGCTGAATCACCCCTAAAGATTGAGGTTATCGCCCCGATTTTTTCTAGTAAGAGCCGGGTTGTCGATGGCCGTGAAATATTACAGGCCTGTTTTGACGCAGCTCTTGAGCGTGATCCAAGAGTACTTGCCTTCGGTGAAGATGTCGGCCGAATTGGTGATGTCAACCAGGGCTTTGCAGGTTTACAGCAAAAGTTCGGGGAAAACAGAGTGATTGATACCGGTATTCGGGAAGCTACTATTATCGGTCAGGGCATAGGGCTTGCTCTGCGCGGCTTGAGACCCATCGCTGAAATTCAATATTTAGATTATCTTTTATTTGGTCTTGAGCCCCTCAGTGATGATCTGGCTACACTTTCATACAGAACCAAGGGTGGGCAGAAAGCCCCGCTTATTGTACGAACCCGAGGTCACAGGCTTGAAGGTACCTGGCATTCAGGTTCACCACTGGGTATGATCCTGAATTCAATACGTGGAATTCATGTACTTGTGCCACGCAATATGACTCAGGCTGCTGGTTTCTATAATACACTCTTACGTTCAGACGAACCGGCAATGGTCATAGAATGTCTGAATGCTTATAGGATGAAGGAGAGATTACCAGATAATATCGGAGAATATACTATTCCTCTGGGTCAGCCTGAAATTCTTGTTACTGGTAATGATGTGACAATTGTTACTTATGGTGCCTGTTGTAAGGTTGCCATAGATGCCATCGTTTTTCTTCAGGGGATAGGTATTCAAGTTGAACTGATAGATGTTCAGACATTATTACCATTTGACATCAACCATGTCATTCTTGATTCGATTAAAAAGACAAGTAGGGTTTTGTTCTTAGATGAAGATATCCCGGGTGGTGGAACTGCCTTTATGATGCAACAGGTGATTGAGACCCAGGGGGCCTATTTTTATCTTGATGCCGCACCGAAGATTTTGAGTGCTAAAGATCACCGTACTGCTTACGGCACTGATGGTGATTATTTCTCAAAGCCTAATCCTGAAGATATTTTTGAAATGGTTTATTCAATGATGCAGGAATCGAATAAAGAGCTATATCCTCCTCTGTTCTAATATTTCTGTAGAAATTTCTTGAGGCGTAAAATCTAACTTTTATACATTTGATTTCTAAGAAAGTGGTCTGTAATAACAAGAGCAGCCATAGCTTCAACAATTGGTACTGCACGCGGTAAAACACATGGATCATGCCGGCCTTTCCCTACTACATTGACACTATTTCCATTCTGATCAACAGTTTCCTGCACCTGCATGATTGTTGCAACCGGCTTAAAAGCTACCCTGAAATAGATATCTTCTCCATTTGATATTCCGCCTTGAATTCCCCCTGATTTATTTGTTCGTGTTCGCACAGCCCCAGCTTCATCTGTATAATAGGCGTCATTATTTTCAGAACCCTTATTAAAGGCACCTTCAAAACCCGAACCATATTCAAAACCCTGAACAGCGTTTACACTGAGCATAGCTTTACCAAGTTCTGCATGAAGCTTATCGAAAACAGGCTCACCCAGCCCTGCAGGAGCACCAAAAATCACACAGCTTATAATTCCCCCTACTGTATCACCTTCTTTCCTCGTCTGATCAATCAGTGCGATCATACGTTCGGCTGTTTTAGTGTCAGGGCAGCGGACAATATTTTCTTCGGCAAGGCTTAAATCTAGCTTATTATAAGGAATATCAAGCTGAACAGCGCCAACACGGCTTACATAGGCCTGTATCCTAACCCCCCTGTCATTAAGGAACAGCTTTGCAATAGCACCTGCTGCAACCCTGGCTGCAGTTTCACGTGCAGAAGACCTGCCTCCGCCACGGTAGTCGCGGAAACCATATTTCTGGTCATAAGCATAATCTGCATGTGAAGGCCTGTAACTTGCTTTAACATGGTCATAATCTTTCGAACGTTGATCTTCATTTGGAATAAGCATGGTTAGCGGTGTACCTGTACTTCTTCCTTCAAATACTCCTGATAATATAGTTACTGTATCTGACTCTTTTCTTTGGGTGGTGATACGTGATTGCCCTGGTTTTCGCCGGTCAAGTTCTGATTGAATAAAGACTTCATCAATAATAATCCCCGATGGGCAGCCATCGATCGTCACTCCAATTGCAGGCCCATGTGATTCACCAAAAGTTGTGATACGAAAAATCTGACCAAAGCTATTACCTGCCATTTTAATTTATTTGAAAACCGATCATTTCAAGATGATTCCAGAAAGATGGATATGATTTAATAATTACTTCGGCATTGTCAAAATTGACTTTGCCAATCCTGAGTGCCAGGGGTGCAAAAGCCATTGCCATACGGTGATCATGATAGGTTTCAAACGAAGCTTCTGATGGAAAGTTTAACTTTGAGGTATTTAGGGTAAAAATTCCATTTTCCTCAAAAAGCTTTACGCTGATCTTTGCCAGTTCAATTTGTATGGCGGCAATACGGTCAGTTTCTTTGATGCGCAGGGTCTCAAGCCCGGTGAAAGAAAGATTTTGACCAAGAGCAGCTGCACATACAATAACCGTCTGGGCAAGATCTGGGCATTCTTTTAAATCAATAACGTCGGAACTGAAATTTACTGCACATTTATTCAGTCTCAGTCCACCTTCTTCAAAGCTTGCACTTACCCCAAAGGGTTTCATCAGTTTAACAATTGCACTGTCGCCCTGTAGGCTGTCAGGCAGTAATCCTGGAAGTATGATCACGGCAGTTTCTGACAGAGCAACAAGTGAAAACCAGTAGCTGGCAGCACTCCAATCAGGTTCTACAGCAAGTGTAATTGCCTTATAATTTTGATGGTCAATCTGTATAGAAGCTGATCCAACTTCAGCAATTTCTTTGTTGCCCTTATTGATTATTTTCGTATAACTTTCAATATCAGCCGTTTGTTCTGTTAGAAATTTTGCCTGATAATTGATACCCGCCAGATTCATCATCTGAAGTGTCATGTTTACATAAGGTCTTGAAGTAAGTTCACCGACTATTTCAAGGGTTAAACCGTCATTGAACAAGGGGGCAATCATGAGCAGTGCTGAAATATACTGGCTGCTGATATCTCCTTTGATTGACACTATATTTTTTTGAGGTCTTGCTTCTCCAATTTGAATTGGGGGGAAGCCCGTATTCTCAAGATAGGTAATATCAGCACCCAGGCTTTGCAACGCTTCAACCAAAATCTTTATAGGCCGTTCTTTCATCCGTTTTGACCCAGTAACAATATAGCTGCCGGTTTGAACAGTTAAAAAAGCTGTCAAAAAACGCATGACCGTACCTGCAGGACCAACATCAAGCGTCAGAGGTAAAGAAAAATTACCTGCTAGTTGGTAACTACCCACCTGAGCCAGCAGATTTTGCAGAATCTGCGTGTCTTCGGCAGCTGAAATGGGTTTGACCAATATAGATTCTTCTGCCAATGCCTGTATAATCAACGCCCTGTTGCATTCACTTTTAGACCCTGGTAACGGTATTGATCCGGTAACAGTTTTCATAGGCATTGACAGGCTTAGCTGCTTGAGATCCATTTAATTAAAATACTGGATTGGTTTATAAAAAATGATTGTAATTGGGTTATGATTTCCAGTTGCAGTCCAAGTAAAATTACCCCTGACAAATTTAAACTATACTTTCAAAGTAGATGCATTCAGTATGTCTGTCTGCTGGCGTATTGACTCATTGTGAATAAGCTCAAGAAAACGTTCTATAAAATCACGGTCAAGCTGTAATAACTCAGCATAATCAGTACGCTTTTTCATGATTTCATCCCAACGGTTGACTTGTAAGACAGTAACTTTATTATCTTTTTTGTAGCGACCGATTTCTTCAACAACTTTCATCCGCTGAGCAAGCTTTTGAATCATTACATCATCGATACCGTCAATTTCACGGCGTAAAACCGCCAGTTTATCTGAAAATTCCTGATTTTGAACATCACTTTTGCGAATTACTAGTTCATCAATGATTTGCGCCAGGCGTGCAGGGGTAACCTGTTGCTTGGCATCTGTCCAGGCAACTGATGGGTCTATATGGGATTCAATCATCAGACCCTGAAAGTCAAGGTCCAGGGCTTTCTGAGAAATAAATGCAATCAGCTCTCTGTTTCCGGTGATATGACTGGGATCATTGATGATAGGTAATTCTGGGCAATGAGTTTTTAAAGACACAGGAAGCTCCCACATCGGCTCATTCCGGTAAGCTGACTTTTCATAAGAAGAAAAACCTCTGTGTATGGCGGCTATTTTGGTTATTCCAGCCTTATTGATGCGTTCCAGCGCACCTATCCATAATTGCAGATCAGGATTTACCGGATTCTTAATCATCACCGGAACATCAACGCCACGTAATGAATCTGCAATTTCTTGTACAGTAAACGGGTTGGCAGTAGAGCGGGCGCCAATCCATAATACATCAACACCATGCTTGAGAGCCTGCTCAACGTGGGCCGCTGTCGCAACTTCTACTGCGGTCGGTAAACCTGTTTCTTTCTTCGCTGAATTTAACCAATCAAGACCAATTGCTCCGATACCTTCAAATTCACCTGGTCGGGTACGTGGTTTCCAAATACCTGCTCTGAGCATACTTACCTTACCACTAGCGGCAATGGCGACACATGAATCGATCAGTTGTCTTTCAGTTTCTGCACTGCAAGGGCCCGAAATAACCAGGGGTTGCGATTTTGTTTTTACCCAGCTGCTCAGGGGGGCAATTTCAAGTTCAAGTTTCATGGCGTTGTATTTAATTTTTCGTTTAGTGTGTAAGTTATTAGTAAGGAAGAGCCTTATGTTTATAAACACCCATCACTGTCAGGTTAGAAGTGTATTTGAGTATCTGTGGTAAAATTTCATTAAACTTAACTGAATTTGTCCAGGTAAGGTCTACATAGAAATTGTATTTGCTGGGTTTTCCAATAACTGGCATCGACTGTATCTTTACCAGGTTTAGGTCATTTTTGGCAAATATTTCAAGAACTCTTACCAGTGAGCCAATCTGATGGCTTACCTGAAAAACGAGTGATGCCTTATCGGCATCAGCCACTTCAGCAGCATGATCAGCCAGAATTAAAAAGCGCGTGAAATTCTTTTTATTGGTTTCTATCCGGCGCTCTAAAATCTCAAGTCCATATAACTGGGCCGCCTGCTGATTGGCAATGGCAACAGTATCAAGCAAATTTTTATCCCTGACTTCCTTGGCACAGGCTGCTGTATCATTCTTTTCAAGAATTTGTAATTGTGGATAATCTTGAAAGAAATCAACACATTGCCTGATAGCTATAGGGTGTGACTGAACATATTTTATGTTTTCAAACTTTACGCCTGGCAGGGCAAGCAAATGTAGCTGGATTGGGATAGCTACTTCACCGCAGATTTGAAAATCATATTCCTGGAGCAGCGAGTAATTGGTCAGAAGGCTACCTGCAATTGAATTTTCTATTGCCATTACCACATAGTCTGCTTCCTTATTCAGCAATGCTTCACAAGTTTGCCGAAAGCTCGTGCATTCAATGGTTTGAATATTGGCACCAAAATAATTAAACGCGGCTTCATCATGAAATGAAGCCTTGATACCCTGTATCGCTACTCTTATCTTTTTTTCTGCCATCGGTATAAAAAAAATCCCCCCCGGGTTGCGGGAGGGATATATCTTTTAAACAAAAGAATCTTATCAGGCTCCCGCTCGTGAGATACTATAATAAAAATCGAATGTCGTAAATAGGTTCATAATTTGTTTTTCATTCATTTATTGTCTCAAATATATGGCGTAAGCACTAAAAAACAAAATTTTTATTATAGAATTTGAGTGCAGCAAAAATTTCCTCCTGCGAACAGCTATAATTGATCCACGCAAGCCCTGTTTTTTTAAGCAGGCTAAAATTTATTTGACCGAGCTCATTTTTCTTATCATTCTTCATCAAATCATAAAGGGTGTGGAAATTAGCAGCCTCTATAGATTTGCTACCATAAAGGCTAAATAAGAAAGAATTTATTCTTTCAAGCTCGACTACTGACAAACCTGCTTTCAACATTGAAAGATATGCTTCACAGATCATCCCGATCCCGATGGCTTCACCGTGGCGCAGCGGGTTTTCATCATGTTTTAAAGACCATGTTTCAAGAGCATGCCCGATTGTATGTCCAAAGTTTAAAATCTTCCTGATATTTTTTTCAAATGGATCTTTTAGTACTACCTGATTTTTTAAGGCAATCGATTTCTGGATAACCCAGGCAGGAAATTCAGTTTTCAGCCAGTTTGATGAAGAATTTGCAAGAGATTCAAAGAAAACAGCATCAGAAATCAGCCCATGTTTTATAAGTTCCGCGGCCCCTGAAACCAGCTCTCTTGGCATGAGAGTTTTTAAGAATACAGAATCTATCAAGACAGCTTTAGGCTGGGTGAAGGTGCCAATCATATTTTTTTCACCGTGAAAATCAATACCCGTTTTTCCACCAACTGAAGCATCAACCTGAGAAAGCAGGGTTGTAGGAATTTGAATAAACGAAATACCACGTTTAAAGGTTGAAGCTGCAAAAGCCCCCATATCAGTTAGTACTCCTCCACCCACATTTAAAAGTAGTGAAGAGCGGTCTGCTTTATATTTCATCAGGAATTCCCAGATGAGCGTGGTAGTACTAATGTTTTTATGCTGCTCACCCTCTTTAATTTCCAGAATCAATGCATGTTTTAACCTCGGTATATTCTGCAGCAACTGCGGCAAGCAGTATGTTGAAGTATTGGTATCAACCAATATAAAAATTGCTGAAGGCTTGTATTCTTCGATCAATAAAGTCAGGGTAACAGCTACGGGGCCGAACAGAATTGCATATTTTAGACTTTCTATAATTTCACCCTGATAATTTTTTAGCATATGTCTTTCATTTTATCGGTTCTGCTTACAAAAAGATTGATACAGTTTGTAGCAGACTTCCAAATTCCTTAAAATTGCAATAAAATTAGTAAACAGTTACAAAGAATTCTAGCAGATTTCAACTATAAAATGATAGATAACCATATACAGACGCACCATAAAAAAGCACTCTCATTTGATAATACAGAGATTGCTTTCAATTCTAAGTCTGATAAAGCCTTAAAAAAAAGCCTGCTGCTTTTTCGCCTGATGAATAATAATTTCTTGGTTAAAATTGGCCCGTTTTTTACTATGCTGGCTATGAAGATGAAATTGCCGATTAATAAGTTGATTAAATCGACCATTTTCGCGCAGTTCTGTGGGGGAGAAACAATTGAAGAGTCAGTAGAAGTTGCTGCAGAACTTGGTAAGTATCATATCTTTTCAATACTTGATTATTCAGTAGAGGCTGATGATGAAGAAGAGATGTTCGACCTAACAATGGTAGAAATAATAAAGACTATAAAAGCTGCTGCCCATAACGAGCATATTCCTTTTTCAGTTTTTAAGATATCAGGTTTAATTAAAAATGTTTTGCTGGCGAAAGTTCAGACTGCTGAAGCTCTTACGGTACTCGAAAAAGCAGAGTTTCAGCGTAGCAGTGAGCGTGTAAATGAAATTTGCAGCATAGCCTATAATCTTCATATACCTGTTATGATTGATGCCGAAGAATCATGGATTCAAGGGCCCATTGATAAATTTGCCATCGCCATGATGGAAAGATATAATAAGGAAAGTGCGATCATTTTTAATACGATACAGCTTTATCGCCATGACCGTCTTGAGTGGCTGAAGCAGCTTTATACAAACTCTAAGAATGCCGGATTTTTTCTGGGAGTGAAGCTTGTTCGTGGTGCTTATATGGAAAAAGAACGAGCAAGAGCGAAGGAATTTAATTATGCCTCACCCATACAACCAGACAAAATATCGACCGATACTGATTATAACCTGGCTGTTAGTTTTTGTCTTGATCATACCGATCGCATTTCTATGGTTGCAGGCACGCATAATCAGTTAAGTTGCGAACTGCTGATTAAAAATCTCGCCGAAAAACACCTGCCGGAAAACTACCCGCATATTTGGTTTTCTCAGCTTTTAGGTATGAGCGATAACCTGAGTTTTAATCTTGCTGCCGCAGGGTTCAATGTTGCCAAATACCTTCCTTATGGCCCCATCGCTTCTGTTATGCCTTATTTATTCAGACGGGCCAATGAAAATACCGCCATTGCCGGTCAGATGAGCCGTGAACTGACGATGATAACCCAGGAAAAAAAGCGGAGAAAAATCTAGGCATTATGTTTTAAGGGGTTAGATTTGGTAGTTTTTTTGTCATTAAGTTTTAAGGCGTAAGAATTGGTAATTTCGTAGCACGTACCGAAAATAGTAGAAGCTCATATCGCAGGTTGAATTGAATTCAGATCTTCCTGCTAATTTTAAAATCCAAAATCAAGTGCATGATTGAATTAAATGAACAGGAAAGATTTCGCCGCGATAGTTTGCAGGAATTAATACGTTTAGGAATTGAGCCTTATCCGGCAGCGCTGTTCGAAATTACTACTAATACAGCAGAAATTAAAAGTCAATTTGCTGATCATCCAGAAAAATTCTCGGAAATAAGTATCGCCGGACGACTTATGGGTAAGCGTATTATGGGATCGGCATCTTTTGCTGAATTCCAGGATGCCCATGGGCGCTTGCAGTTTTACCTGAAACGTGATGAAATCTGCCCCACTGAAGATAAAACGCTTTACAATACAGTTTTCAAGAAGTTGCTTGATATTGGTGACTATATTGGAATTAAAGGGTTTGGATTTATTACCCAGACAGGTGAACTAAGTATTCATGTTAGCAAACTAACATTACTAAGTAAATCATTGAAGCCTCTGCCAGTTGTTAAAACTGATGCCGACGGAAAAATTTATGATGCGGTTACCGATCCTGAATTCAGATATCGTCAGCGGTACGCTGACCTGGTTGTAAATCCGGAAGTTAAAGAGGTATTCATCAAAAGAAGCCGTATGGTTACTTCAATGCGTAATACCCTGAATGAAGAGGGTTATCTTGAGGTCGAAACTCCAATTCTTCAGACTATTCCAGGAGGAGCTATAGCCCGCCCGTTTATCACTCACCACAATGCCTTAGACATGCCATTATACCTGCGGGTAGCCAATGAACTGTATTTAAAACGCCTGATAGTAGGTGGCTTTGATGGAGTTTATGAGTTTGCCAAAGATTTTAGAAATGAAGGCATGGACCGAACCCATAATCCTGAATTTACGATTCTGGAATTTTATGTAGCCTATAAAGACTATTTCTGGATGATGGATTTCACCGAAAAAATGCTGTGTAAGATTGCCCTTGACCTGTATAAAACTGAAACCATTACCTATGCTGGTATAGAAATCGATCTGGGCTCACCCTTTAAACGCATCGGTATTTATGATGCAATTAAAGAACATACTGGTCTTGATCTGGAAGGAAAAGATGAAGCTGCTTTACGCAAAGCTTGTGCTGAGTTGAACATTCAGGTCAACCCTACCATGGGTAAAGGCAAACTGGTTGATGCGATTTTCAGTACTTGCTGTGAGCGTCACTATATTCAGCCGACTTTCATCATCGATTACCCCGTTGAGATGTCGCCCCTTACTAAA
>Ga0123339_10000450_pt1 | contig 32649 bp, 24 predicted proteins | sample lystaG_FD_89956 | JGI IMG/M metagenome (GOLD analysis project Ga0123339, IMG submission 89956) | Glacier valley bacterial and archeal communities from Borup Fiord, Nunavut, Canada, to study Microbial Dark Matter (Phase II) -... | ecosystem: Environmental > Aquatic > Freshwater > Ice > Glacier ...
TCGTGGCCGATGAGGTGCAGGAGGAGGGGGTAGGCCGCCTGGCTCTCGCCTTTGACGAGTTGAAGGCGCAGCTGGAGGCGGAAGGGTTGTTCGCGCTAGAGCGCAAGCGACCGCTACCGCCGCAGCCTCGCGTGATCGGCATCGTTACCTCGGCCCAGGCCGCCGCTTACCAGGACATCCTCAATGTCCTGGGCCGCCGCTACCCCCTCGCCCGCGTGATTCTCAGCCCTACCATCGTGCAAGGGGAGGGTGCGCCCGCCGCTATCGTCGCTGCCCTTGCCGAACTGAATCGCCAGCCGGGGGTAGAAGTAATCATTGTTGCTCGCGGCGGTGGCTCTGCTGAGGATTTGGCTGCTTTCAACGATGAGCGGGTGGCCCGCGCCGTGTTCGCCAGCCGCCTGCCAGTGGTCAGCGGCGTAGGTCATGAGACCGACAGCACGATCATTGACTACGTGGCCGACCTGCGCGCCCCCACCCCCTCGGCGGCGGCGGAGTTGGTCAGCCCTGACTTCCGCGACATCGCAGCACACGTGCAGGAGCTACGGGCGGTCGCGGCTAGCTACTTGCTGGATGCTTATGAGACGAGCAAGCGTCGCCTGCTGCTCAGCCAGTTGCGCGGCCAGCGGCTCTCTCCACGCAAGCTGATTATCAATGGCACCTTGCGCGTGGATCAGGACACAACGCGGGCGGCCAACCGCCTCCAGGGAGCGACCAATCTCGGCAAGCTGCGGCTGCTTACCCTGCGGGCGCGGGCGAAGGCTCTAGACCCGACGGCGGTGCTGGCACGCGGCTACGCCATCATTCGCAACCAGCAAAGCGGTGAGATCGTCACGACCGCCGATCAGGTTGCTCCCTACAGTATGATTGAGATAGAGCTTGGCGGCAGCAGCTTTATTGCCCGGCGGCTGGCGAAGCGCAAAGAATGAGGAAAAAAGATGACCAACCCTAGCCCCCAGGATATTGAGCAGCTTGATTTTGAGGACGCACTGGCGATGATGGAGACCCTGGTAGATCGCCTTGAGCGCAGCGAAGTACGCTTGAAGGACGCACTTGCGGTCTACAAGCTGATCCAGGCGTTGGGCGACCGCTGTCAGCAGTTGTTGGAGGCGGCGGAGTTGCAGGTCTCTGTGCTAGATGCCAGAGGCACGAGCGTGCGCGAGTCGGCGGCCCTCTACCAGGTCGATCTGCTGGCTGGCGACCGACACCCGCTGACTGTCGCTGGCCGCTCTACCCCTGCTGGCGAAGATGATGAAGATGAAGGTCTTGGCTTCTAGCACTTGAACGAAATCCTCAACAACCATACCCTCACCATCCCCGGCGTTTGTTGGCTGGCCGCCCAGGTGATCAAGATGATCGTCAACCTGTTGCGGAACCGACGGCTGGACTTGCGCTATATGGTAAGCTCTGGTGGCTGGCCCAGTTCGCACGCCGCCTATGTCTGCGGCCTGGCAACTAGCCTGGGCTACGATAAGGGGCTGGGTTCGCCGGAGTTCGCCGCTGGGGTCGTTCTCGCCAGCATCGTCATGTACGACGCTGCGGGGGTGCGCCTGGCTGTCAGCAAGCAGGCGGTGATCCTCAACCAGATACTTGACGACATGGGCCGGGGCCGCCCACCTGACAGCCAACGCCTGCGCGAACTGGTCGGCCACACGCCAACCCAGGTGTTCGCTGGGGCGATCCTCGGCATTGCCGTCGCAGTCTACCTCACTTCGCGGCTCTGAACCGCCAGCCGCTCTTTTGGGCGAGCAGCAGAAAGTCAGCTATGAGCATCCGCTTCGACATCCTCACCCTCTTTCCCGCCATGTTCGCTGGGCCGTTTGGCGAGAGCATCGTCAAGCGGGCAGTGCAGGCTGGCCTGCTTGACCTGCGCCTGCACAACATCCGCGACTGGGCGGAGGGGCGGCACAAGGTGGTGGACGACTACCCTTACGGCGGAGGGGCTGGCATGGTGCTGAAGGTGGATGTGCTGAGCCGCGCTGTAGAGGCCGTGGACGACGAAGTGGGTGTGCCGACCATCCTGATGTCGCCCCAGGGTCGCGGCTTCAGCCAGGCGGTGGCGGCGGAGCTGGCGGCCTACCCCCGCGTGATCCTGGTCTGCGGACATTATGAGGGCTTGGATGAGCGCGCCATGCCCCTGTTCAGCGACCAGATCAGCATTGGCGACTACGTGCTGACCGGCGGTGAACTGCCCGCAATGGTGATCGTAGACGCAGTAGCGCGACTAATCCCCGGCGTACTTGCCAGTGCCTCACCACACGAGGAGTCGCACGCGGCTGGCTTGCTAGAATACCCTCACTACACCCGCCCGCCAGAGTTTCGCGGGGTGGCCGTGCCACCGGTGCTACTTAGCGGCCACCATGCCGAGGTCGAGAAGTGGCGGCGCAAGGAGTCGTTGCGCCGTACTCGCACCCTGCGCCCCGACCTGCTGGCGCGGGCCGACCTGTCGCCCACTGACCGCAAGCTAGTGGCCGAGATCGAAGCCGAGGAGGGCAGCTAGCTTGTATCGCTCCTGCATATAAACGGCGGCAGGTGCATCTGATCGGCCAAAAGAGGTAACTGCTAGTCAATCCAATGGTTTGAGGCTAATCGTGGCACGCGAAATGTAGTATAATACGAACAAGGGTGCGCTGGCTTGTGGTCGTGCCTGGATAGCGGTCCAATGTTCTAGTTATAGGTGGTGTTAGAATGCAAACTCAGCAAGATGTCAACATGATATCCTTCCCCACGATCAGCAAAGAAGTAGCTGAGCAGCAATGGCTGGTCAGCGGCAAACGCACGATGCAGACGATTAGCAAGGCACTAGAAGACGGAGCCTTGCAGACTGCCGATAGCACAATCTTCTATGCGGGCTTCCAGAAGTTCTCCTATTTCCCGCCACATATAAACCGCTACCGACGGTTGGCCTCGCGCTGCCGCCATGTCTACGTCTTCGGCATTGATGACGTGGAACTGCCACGAATCCCCAACCTGACCTACGTGCCGCTGCGCGAGGATGCCCCACTGGCCGACGAGTGGTTCATCGTCTATGATAGCCCTGACTTCTTCAGCACCCTGATCGCCACCGATGTGAGCGGCTTCGATCTGCCAGAGGAGGAACGCTGCTTCAAGGCAGTCTGGACGTTTGATGTCAGCCTGGTAGAGCAAGCCGAGCGCATTCTTGCGGACGCGCTAACTGCCAGTCGCCTGCTGCCCGACGACCAACCGCTCTACCGCCCGATCAGCCGCACTGCCAGCAACTATGCCCGCCAGCGTGAGCGAGAGATGCTGGCGAACCGCCTGGTACTGGGCAAACTGGAGGAGCGTAACGACCAGCTAAACACCGCTAACATCGAACTGGCCGCCTTGCAGCAGGAGAACAGCCGCCTCCAAGACCTCTTGCGTGGCTACGTTGCAGGCGGCACCTGGGCGGCGATCAGCAGAGCAGCCACCGAAGGTCGCACCACGATTGAACCGCAAGTGCGCGAGGCTACGATCCTGTTCAGCGACATTGTGCGCTTCACCAGCCTGAGCGAGAAGCTACCCCCTATTGAGGTTGTGCAGTTGCTCAACGACTACTTCAACCTGCTAGCCGCGGTGATCTATCCCTACGGAGGCGAGATCGATAAATACATTGGCGACAGCATGATGGTAGTCTTTGACGACCCGCGTTCCGCTCTGCGGGCAGCGGAGGCACTACTGACCGCCAACGCGGCCTTCAACCGCAACCAGCAGGCGCAAGGGCGACCGACATTGCAGACGCGAGTTGGTCTCGCCAAAGGTAGTGTGATCCTGGGTAATATCGGCGACAGTACGCGCACCGACCGCACCCATATCGGTGATGCAGTCAACGTTGCCAGTCGCTTGCAGGAGCTTACCCTGCCCGACACGGTGTTGGCAACTGAAGACGTATGGCTGGCGGCTGGTTCACCTCGTGGCTATCAGCAGTGGGTAGAGATGCAGGTTCGTGGGCGACAAACCCCACTGACCGCCTACCTCTACCATCCCGGCGCAAGCGGTAGCCGCCTCACCCGCTACCAGACAGGAGTTGCGCCGACGGCGAGTTATGAGCCAGAGCAGCAAGCGAACCACTAACCGGCGGGCGATGCTGGCAGTGGCGGGAACCTTTTTCGTTAGCGGGTGGCTGATCCCCATCGGGGCGAACGTGATCAAGAAGCTGCGCCGCGATCCGCTGGTGCAGAACTATCGCGCCAGCCTTGACTATACCTCGGCGGTTGTGGGCGACGCGCTGCACCTACCCCTGCTGGATGCGTTGATCGCAGACCACCTGGATCGCCATCCACCCAGTCGAGTGGCAGTTGCCCGCGCTCTGGCCTTTGGCTTTGCTTTGACCAGTGTGGCACACATAGCCCAGGCTCGTAGCGGGGCAGTCAACTGGCAAATGCCCCACCCCTGGCGGTGGACTCCACTAGGTTATGAACACTACTTCAACCAGGCTTTTGAGACTAGCCTCTACGCCCTGTACTTCGGCAAGGCGATCTCTCGCCTGCGTAGTCCTCAGGCGACCAGCTTTGACCGCAAGGAGTTCGGGGTTGCCCTGGCAGCCCTCGCCAGCTTCGTTGCTATGCTTGCTGGCGACTACCAGGAGTAGAGTAGAAAACTGTTGTGGGAACGGCCAACGATGAAGGGAGCGCAGCCACTGGCCCGCTCCCTTTTAGCTCACTACTCTCTTGCCGTTACTCGTAGCGCAGGGCTTCGATGGGGTTGAGGCGGCTAGCGCGGCGGGCGGGGTAGATGCCGAAGAACAAGCCGACGGCGATGCTGAAGCCGACTGCAAGGATGATCGAATCGGGTGAGACAATAGTTTCGATGATGCCAGTCAGATCAACCAGCTTGCCAATAGTAATGCCCAGGATGATGCCTATCGCGCCGCCGATCACGCTGAGGACAATAGCTTCTACCAGGAACTGGGTGAGGATGTCGCGCCGCTTCGCCCCCACCGCCTTCCGCAAGCCAATCTCCCGCGTGCGCTCGGTGACGCTGACCAGCATGATGTTCATGATGCCGATACCGCCGACCAGCAGACTGATGCCCGCGATTGCGCCGAGGAAGAAGGTGAGGGTGGCGGTGATCGTTGCCAGCGTCCCTAGCACCTCCGCCTGGGTGATGATGCTAAAGTCGTCCTGCTGGCGCAAAATCTTGTGCCGCTGGCGCAGCACCTGGCTCGATCCCTCGATGGCCTCGCTGAGAGCCTGGTCGCCAGCGTCGTCTAGCTGCACATTGAGTGCGCTGACGTTGCGCCCGTACACCCCAATAGCACGGCTGGCGAATAGCTTGACCTGAGCGTTGCTGAGTGGTACGTAGAGGTAGTCGTCGGGCGAGCCGAAGATGCCGCTGCCCTTCCTCTCCATCACCCCAATTACCCGGTAGGTAGCGTTGTTGATCCGCAGCGTCTTGCCGATCACCGCCGCGTAGTTCTCACCGTTCTGCGCTTCGGGAAAGAGGCTGTCGGCGACGTTAGGGCCGAGCATGACCACGTTCGCCAGCGTCTCAAGCTCTTTGCGGCCAAACCACTGCCCCTGGGTTGGGTTCATGTTGCGGACGAGCGCGTAATCTGGCGTAGTGCCAACCACACGGGCGTTGATGTTGGTCTTGCCGCGCACGATCTGGGCGAAGCGGTCGAACTGGGGAGCGACGGCAACCACGTGCGGCACGCTGCTGCTGATCAGAGCTTTGCCGTCTTCAGCAGTCAACACGCCCGCATTCTTCGCCACGTTGTTTGCGCTGGTCTGGTTCAGGTTGCCGGGCAAGACAACCACCAGGTTGCTACCCAGGCCACCCACCTGATCGAGCAGCTTCTTCTGCGCCCCCTTGCCGACCGCGAGCAGGGCGATCACCGCCCCCACGCCGATGATGATCCCCAACATGGTCAGCACCGCCCGCAACTTGTTCGCGTTGAGGGCGCGCAGGGCAATCCGCATTGTTTCTACCAGGTTCATCTATATCTCTTTCTGCTCCGACCCCTTTAGCATACCGATCTCGGCCAGCAACTGCATATCCCGCTCCGTCACCGCTGCCTTATCCACTCCTCACCTCCCCTGGTATGATGCTGCTCTGGCTAGATCACGATCACCTGACCCTGCACCAACTCATCAGCCGCGATCTTGCCGTCGCGGATGCGGATAATGCGGCGGGTGTGCTGGGCAATATCTGGCTCGTGGGTGACGAAGATGACGGTGATCCCGCGCTCCTGGTTGAGCCGCTGGAAGATCGCCATCACCTCGACGCTGGCTTTGCTGTCCAGGTTGCCGGTCGGCTCGTCGGCCAGGATGATCGCCGGGTCGCTGACCAGGGCGCGCGCAATAGCAACGCGCTGCTGCTGACCGCCGCTCAGTTCGCTCGGCTTGTGGTTGGTGCGATCTTGCAGGCCAACCGCCGCCAGAGCTTCCAACGCTCGCTTGCGCCGGGCCGCCACCCCACCACCCGCGTACATCAGCGGCATCTCTACGTTCTGTAGTGCGCTGGTGCGGGCTAGCAGGTTGAACTGCTGGAAGACGAAGCCGATCTTCTTGTTGCGAATGTCGGCCAGGGCATCGTCGTCCATCTTGGAGACCTCGTTGCCGTCCAGGATGTAGCGACCGCTACTTGGCGTGTCCAGGCAACCCAGCATATTCATCAACGTACTCTTGCCAGAACCGGACGGCCCCATGATCGCCACCAGGTCGCCCGCCATGATCTGGAAGCTCACGCCGTTCAGGGCGCGCACCTCCTGCTCACCCATCTGATAGACTTTGGTTAGCTCCTCAATTTCGATCACCGGCTTGGCTGTCACCAGCTTTGCTTGCTCTGCACTGCTGCGCTCAACTGTAGTTGCCATCAGCGACCCCCTCCGCCGTTCAGTTTGACCTGACTAGTGCGCGGTACGCTGGGGTTCTTGATCACCTGATCACCCTCTTGCAGCCCACTGACCACTTCGGTGTACTCCTGGTTGCTGAGGCCCAGCTTGATCACCGTGCGCTGCTGCTTGCCATCCTTGAGCAGGTAGACCACGTTTGCCTCATCTTCGGCGCGCACGAAGGCGGCGGGGATGACGACCACCCCACTGCGGGTGTCGCGCACGACCGAGGTGTTGGCGGTCAGGCCGGGGCGCATTACTTTGCGTGCGTCATCACCCGGTACACCAATGCTGACCAGGTAGGTGACGACATTGCCCGCCTGGGTGGTGGCCTTCGGCGAAACGAAGATCACCTTGCCCATCAGCTTCACGTCGGGCTGCGCGTCGAAAGTGACACTGACCTCTGCGCCAACCTGTATCCCGCTGATCTCGCTCTCGCCCACGAACACGTCAATGTGGTAGCGGCTATCGTCAATCACGGTGAACGCCAGGGTGTTGAGACCAACATTCTGGCCGAGGCTGAGGGGAGCTTGGGCTACGATGCCGTCGAACGGGGCAGTCAGGGTGGCGTAGGTGAGGCGTAGGGCTGCGAGGTCGGCACCGGCCTGCGCCTGATCGAGGGCCGCCTGCGAGACCGCCAAATCCTCTACCTTCGCCCCTTTGAGCAGGTCGTTGAGCGTATTTTGCGCCTGATCGACTTGCGCTTGGGCCTGGGTTACGTCGCTGTCGCTGCCGCCACGCTTCACCTTGTCGAGGTTGGCAACCGCCTGGTCGACCTGAGCCTGGGCCGCTGCGAGGTCGGCCTGGGTTGGGCCAGTCTTCAGCTTGGCGAGATTGGCCGCCGCCTGGTTGACCTGAGCCTGAGCCGCTGCGATATCGTTCTGGGTTGGGCCAGCCTTCAGCTTGGCAAGGTTCGCTGCTGCTTGATCGACCTGGGCCTGAGCCGCCGCGAGGTCGTCCTGGCTCGGGCCAGCCTTCACCTTGTTGAGGCTGGCTTGCGCCTGATCGACCTGGGCCTGGGCCGCCGCCAGGTCGTCCTTGCCCGGCCCGCGCGTTAGCTTGTCCAGAGCAGCTCTTGCCTGATCGACCTGGGTTTGGGCGGTGGCGAGGGCGGCGGCAGTGGGGCCGATCTGGAGTTCGGTCAACTGCTTCTTCGCGTCGGTCAACTGGGCCTGAGCCTGCTCCAGACTGGCCTTCTGAGCCTGGATCGCCGCATCGTATGCACTGGCCGCCTTCGCCTGGTTGCTGGTCGCGTCCTGCTCGGCCCGCAAAGCCTGGTCGTAGATGCCCTTCCAGTAGTTGGGCTGGTTTACTGGGTCATCCTTGAAGTTGCCGTTGCCATCGTGCGTCTGGCGATAAGCGTCTTCGCGTTGGGCCTGTGCATTACGCAAGGCGTTGTCAGCCTGGTCGCGGCTGGCAACCGCTGCCTTAATGTTGTTCTCCGTACTAGCTCGGGTGCTGTCGAGGTTAGCCTGGGCTGTCGCCACTCGCGCCTGGGCCGCACTGATCGTCCCTGCATCGGGGCCGGCCTGCACCCGTTCGTAGTTCTTCTGCGCCGAGTCGAGGGCTGCTTGCGCAGCAGTGAGGTCGGCAGCATTGGCTGGCTGCTTCAGGCGGGCGAGATTGGCTTGCGCCTGATCGACCTGGGCTTGAGCGGCGGCTACGTCCTCTGCCCGCGCTCCGCGCTTCAGCTTGTCGAGTTGAGCCTGCGCCTGGTTGACCTGGGCCTGGGCAGCGGCCACATCCTGCACCCCTGCGCCAGCCCTAACCTTGTTGTAATTAGCCCGCGCCTGATCGAGTTGGGCCTGCACCGCCGCCACGTCCTGGGCAGTTGCGCCAGCCTTAACCTTGTTGTAGTTGGCCCGTGCCGAGTCGAGGGCAGCCTGGGCTGCGGCTACGTCCTGGCTGCTGGCAGTGCCGCTCTTGACCGCCGCGAACTTCGCCTGTGCCGCTGCCAGTTGCGATTGCGCGTTGGCGATGTCCTTCGCGCTGGCTCCCCCTTGCAGGCGAGTGAGGTTAGCCTGCGCTTGGCGCAAAGCCGCCTGAGCCTGCGCGTTCTGCAAGGTTAGCTCCCGCGCATCGATGCGGGCTAGCAACTCGCCCTTCTTCACCCGCTGCCCGTTCTGCACCTTGATCTCTACTACCTGCCCTGCCGCCTGGAAGGTGACGGCCACATCCGCCCCCGGCTGCACCGTGCCACTAGAGTCCACCGTTGCCAGCAAGTCAGCGCGCTTGACCGTCTCAAGCTGGTAGAGTGGCGCACTCGCCTGTCCCCCGAACGGCTTCAGCACCAACACCAGCACGGCCACCACCGCTACCGCAACTAGTAGTTGCCACCATCGCTTGCGAATCACTTGCATTTAGCTATCCCCTCATTCTACTCTGCACCTGATCGTAACATCGCCTCGCATTTAGGCTGATTATACCAAACTTGTGAGATAAATCACGGATACAGGGGTACTGTCAGGTACTAGCCAAATAGGGCCAGGCGGATGAGAGGATGGTGAGAGTTGCAGCCCGCCGCGGCAAAGCTAGTCCGTACCAGTCCTCTGCCGAGGGAAGGTAAGCAGCACCAGCAAGGCAAGGAGTGCGACCCCCCCCTCAACGATCATGATCAGGTGCAGGCCATCGAACAGTGCGCCTTGTAGCACCGCCTGGGTGGTGCCTGCCAGCTTACCGAATATCCTGGGGTCAAGGATGCTGTTTACCTCCAGCTTGCCCGCCACCGCTAGCTGTGGGTCGCGGCTGGCAGCCGCTGCGATCTGGTCGCGGACGCTGCTGTTGAGCAGGATACCAAGCAAGCTGAGGCCGAGGCTGCCGCCCATGTTGTAGGCAAACTGGGCCAGCCCGGTGGCGGTGCCACGTTGTTGGGCAGCCACGCCATCCTGTATGGCGATGATCGTCACCGTTACGGTTGTGCCAAAGCCCAGGCCGATCACCAGGGCTGCCGCAAGGAAGTATGGCACGCTGCTGTCCAGGGCGAGCAGCGAGAACAGGGTTGCCCCGATCAGCAGGAGGACACTGCCTGCAATCAGCAGCGGACGATAACCCCAGCGCAGCAACAGCCGTCCGCTGATCGTCGCCCCAGTCAGCCAGCCGAGGGAGATCGGCAGCAAGGCCAGCCCCGCCAGCAGCGGAGAGCCGCCGCGCACCCCCTGCACATACATCGGCAGGTAGTTGTCTCCAGCGAAGATCACTACCCCCGCCAGTACCTCCCAGATCAACACCACTGCCACGGTACGGTTGGCAAGGAGCGGTAGCGGCACAATAGGGTTGGCGGCCCGCCGCTCGACCACGAGGAACAGGCCGAGCGCAAGCGAGCCACCTACCAGCAGGGTCAGCACCAGCAAGTCAGCGAAATCGCGCCCCTGCCCAACCAGGATCGTCGCCAGCAGGATTGCCGTCACTGCCGTGCTGAGCATAGCCGCGCCAGGGTAGTCTATCTGCACTCGCACCGTGCGATCCCGCGCTGGTTCATGCAGCACGCGCCCGATCACAAACATGGCGATGAGGACGATAGGCACGTTGATGTAGAAGACCAGCCGCCAGTTGAAGGCAACCAGGAAGCCGCCTGCCAACGGGCCGAGTAGCGCGGCTATGCTCCAGGCCGCGCTACCCAGCCCCTGGATACGCGCCCGCATCGCCAGCGGAAAGTTGTCCGCAATGATCGTCAGGGTGATGGGGAAGATGCCACCCGCCCCCAGCCCTTGCACTGCCCGAAAGAGGATCAGTTGCTCCATACTACCGGCGAAGCCTGCCAGAGCCGAGCCGCTGACGAACAGAATTAGCGCGGCTAGTAGCAGCGGCTTGCGCCCATAACTGTCGGCCAGACTGCCGTAGAGCGGCACGACGACGGTGGAGGTGAGCAGATAGGCAGGGATCAGCCAGCTATACAACTCAAAGCCGCGCAACTCGCCGACGATGGTTGGTACTGCGGTCGCTACTATAGTCACGTCCAGGGCCGCCAGGAAGATGACTAGCATCAGGGCTGCCACCAACCCCCAACTGCCGCTCGTCTCCATCTGCCCCTGCTCTAGCTCTGCTGCGCTCTCAGTCGTGTTCATAGACCTATTATAAGGGCAAACCTGCGCCCATAGCTAGCAGCAAGGGTGGCTACAAGGGGTGCCTGGCTAGTAGGTTTTGCCAATTGGCAACGCGGATGCTACAATTGTCACTAAACTCTTGACATTGCCTTCTTACCATGCTATAATAGTGTCTAGATAACACTAAGGAGCGGAGATGACCAAAGAAAATCCGCAGGCGGAGAAGCACGATCTGAGCCGCTACCCGCGGCCATCAGTGACGGTTGACGTGGTGATCTTCACCATCATGGCCGACGATCTTAGAGTGCTGCTGGTGCAGCGCAAGGCCGAGCCGTTTCGGGGGGTGTGGGCGATCCCTGGTGGCTTCGTCCACATAGATGAAGACTTGCTGGCCGCCGCCCGCCGCGAGTTGGAGGAGGAAACGGGGCTGCGTGGGGTCTACCTTGAACAACTCTACACCTTTGGCGAACCGGACCGTGACCCGCGCTCCCGCGTGATCACCGTCACCTACTTCGCGCTGGTTAGTACCGACCTGTTGCGCGGCCAGCAACTGCGGGCCACCACCGACGCGCAAGCCGTGCAGTGGTTTAGTATGTACGACCTGCCTGACCTTGCCTTCGACCACGCTCGCATCCTCGACTACGCGCTCACTCGCTTGCGCGGCAAGCTCGACTACACCAACATTGTCAGTGAACTGCTACCAGAGGAGTTTAGCCTCAGCGAACTGCAACGCTACCACGAGATCATCCTCCATCGCCCGCTCGACAAACGCAACTTTCGCAAGAAGATGGAGCCGCGCTACGCCCGCGACGGCAGCCCCCTGGCGAACGACCCCAGCCCCCTGTTGGAGACCGGCAAGAAGCGGATGATCGGCACCCACCGCCCGGCCCGCCTCTTTCGTTACAAAGACAAGTCCAGAGTGGACTAGAAGGAAACTACGATGAACGACGATATGCTAACCCCTGCGCCAGAAGTAGGCACACCGGCCACCATGCCAGAGGTTAACCCGCTGACCATGATCGACCCTGCCAGCCGCTTGATCGAGGAGAGCCGCCCTTTCTTCAACTGGTTGATGGAGTGGGAGGCCAGCCTGCCCCAGCTTGATCTCGGCACCCTGATGCGCGACCACAACCTGCGCCCGGAGAGCGTGGCGATCCTCTCTGCCGACATGGTAGTGGGCTTCTGCTATCGCGGCAACCTCGCCAGCCCGCGTATCGCTGGGCTGGTGCCAGCGGTAGTCGGCCTGTTCCAGAACGCCTACAACCTGGGTGTGCGCCACTTCGTCCTTGCCCAGGACGCACACCACCCCCAGGCCACCGAGTTTCACCAGTATGGCCCGCACTGCATCGCAGGGACTGATGAGGCGGACAGCATCGCCGAACTCGCCAGCCTACCCTTCGCCGATCTGTTCGTCACCGTGCCAAAGAACAACCTCAACGTTGCTATCGGCACTAGCTTCGAGGGTTGGCTGCGCGAACATCCTGAAGTAACCAACTTCATCATCGTGGGTGACTGCACCGACCTCTGTGTATACCAGATGGCGATGTATGTGCGGCTGCGGGCCAACCAGGGCAACATGGAGCCAGTCAAGCTCTACCTACCCGCCAACATGGTCGAAACCTACGATCTGCCAGTGGCGGTCGCCCAGGGTATTGGCGCATTGCCCCACGACGGCAACCTCATGCACCACCTGTTCCTCTACCACATGGCTCTCAACGGTATCAAGGTGCTTGGTTCGCTGCAATAATGTACGAACCTGACGCAGCAGCAGTCGCTTTCCTACTTGGTAGCGAGGGGCAGGGCTGGCTGGCGACGGCTGAACGCCTGCCCCTGACCGCTGCCAGCCGTCTGTCTGACCTGGCGAAGTTGCGGGTTGGTCTGCCTGCCAACCTTGCGGCTGCGGTGTTGGAGCAGGCCAGTTTGCGCCGCCGGGCCACTGCAAAGTTCAGTCGGGCCGCTCAGATGCTCTTTAGCGACGCAGCTTTGCAACAGGCGACCAGCGAAGTGGTGGGCCAGCATCGGGCCAGCCGCTTTGCTGGCCTGCGGGTAGCCGACCTCACCTGCGGCATCGGTGGCGACAGCCTGGGTATCGGGGCGCAGGCTGCTATACTCTACGCCTGCGATCTTGACCACACCCGCCTGCGACTTGCCCGCCACAACCTGGCCGCCTACGGTCTGGCTGCTCGTCTGATCCAGGCCGATGCGCTGCGGCTGCCGCTCAAGCTGGCTGGGTTGGACGCGATTTTTGCTGACCCTGGCAGGCGTAGCGGTGCGCGGCGCATCTTTGTCCCCAGCGACTACAACCCACCCCTCGCCACTCTCCTATCCACATATCGTGGGGTAGCGATGGGGCTGAAGGTCGCACCGGGGATCGACTACGAGCAGCTTGCCTGGGTGGACGAAGTAGAGATCGTCTCACTCAACGGTGAGGTGAAGGAAGCGGTGCTGTGGACAGGGGGTTTGGCAACCACTGGGGTGCGCCGCCGGGCTACCACCCTCACTGCCAGCCCCAACCTCTGCCTGCAAACGTCCGTCTCCTTCACCGATGCAGATGCGCCCCCCGATTGCCCAGTAGGGCCAGTTGGTCGTTACCTGTACGAGCCAGATGGGGCAATCATCCGTGCTGGCCTCGTCCGCCACTACGCCCACCAGCATGGCCTTTGGCAGCTTGAGCCGCTGATCGCCTACCTCAGTGGCGACCACTTGCTAGTGGGAGTGCGCGCCTTCTACGTAGAGGAGGCAGCCCCCTACAGCCTCAAGCGGCTGACCGCCAGATTGCGCGAACTGCACGTGGGTGTTGCCGAGATTAAGAAGCGCGGCCTGGACATAGACCCCGACGACCTCCGCAAGCGGCTGAAGCTCTCTGGCCCGCACAGCCGCACTATCATCCTCATCCGCGTCGGCAACCAGCCAATGATGTACATCTGCGTAGAGGAAAAAGCGGCGGCTGAAGGCTCAGCGGGCATACTGCCCTAAGCTGCCAGCTTCTGTCGGATGCGCGCCCAGAGCAGGAGGGTGGCTGCCGCACCTGCCGCGCAAAGCAGCAGCACGGCGGTCAGGCCGAAGCCGACCATGGTTGCTGCCAGGATTGGCCCGACGATGCCGCCAATGTAGACCGGCACGTAGACGAGGTTGAGGGTCGAGGAGCGGCGTTCCTCTGGGGTTTCGGTCGCTAGCAGAGCGTAGACCATGCTAGCTGCCGTGCTGCCAGCTGCGCCAAAGAGGACAGAGCAGCCCGCTAGCAGCCATAGGGTGGGTGCAAAGGGCAGCAGCGCAATAGAGAGCGCAACCAGGGCCAGCGAAGCCCCCAGTACGGGCCGATAGCCGAGGCGATCACCCAGCCAGCCGGTTAGTGGAGTGAACAGCACGCCCACTAGCGCAGCGGTGCCGACGACGAAGCCAATAGCACTGGCCTCGTTAGCCGGGTCGGGGTTGGCGCGCTGCACCAGCAGGGGCAGGTAGGCCCGCGCCGTGATCTGTGCGAAGTTGAGCAGGCTGAAGATGGCGAAGATGATCAGGGTGAAGCGCAAGGTGACGATGCTCTTTAGGGCCGCCCAGGCCTCGCCGAGGATGCGCCCTTCTGCCTTGACTAGCCGCCGCCTTTCGCGGAAGCCGAGGCTGACCACTACGCCCGCCAGCAGCGATAGGGCTGCGTCGAGCAGGTAGAGGCCACGGTAGTCTAGCAGCTTGGTGCTGAGGAGCAGGCCACCGAGGGCAGGGCCAACCGCGAAGCCGAGTGGCCCCGCCAGCCCCAGCACCGATAGGGCAAAGCCCACGCGCGCCTTTGGTGTCACCGAACGCAGTGCAGCCAGCATTACCCCACTATTGCCCAGTTGCAGCCCACTGAGGGAGATGCTGATCGCCAGTTGCCAGACATTCTGGCTGCTGGCGATGCAAAGGAATACCAACGCCTCAACATACGCGCTGCGGGCGATCACCAGCTTGCGGCTGAAGCGGTCGGCCCAGACGCTCCAGAAGGGGATCAGCGGCAGCCCGACGATGAACACGAGCGGAGTGACAAAGCCGGTGTAGCGCGGCACGTCTGCCCGTGCTACCCCCAACTGCTCCAGGTAGAGCGGCAGGAACGAGCTAACCATGTGGCTGACTACGAACGCCTCGACGAAGGAAACGAACAAGAACAGAGCTGCCACCAACTGCCAGGACTGTAGCGGCGGCAACTCCTTCGCCTCATCCTTTAGCTGCTCGCTCACCCTCAGCCCTGCATCCTCATCTGCCGCTACGCTCATCTGCGCCAACCCTCCTGTTGCTGCCTTATTGTACCAGCAGAGGCAAGCTACTGTACAGGCGGCAAAAGCCCCCCTTGAGCGGCAAGAGGGGCTAGTGCGCTGGCGGTTAGCGGACGGCGAACTTGCCGCGTGCGCCTGCCGTTTTGCCGTCCTTAGACACCAGGATGTCCACGATCACCGGGCCGAGCGGCGCGTCCGCCTCAATCGTCCAGTTGATATCATAGTTGCCATTGGCGTTGGCAAAGCCACCACTGCGGTTGATGCAGCCCGTTGCCAGCCTGCCACCAGTGTAGGAGCAGCTTACTTCGACCTTTGCCCCCGGCGTAGTGTTGACCGTCATCTCCTGCTGGTCACCCCGTGAGACGTTGCTGTAGGCGATCACCAGGCTGACCGTCAAGGTGTTGGTGGTGGCAGTTGCGGGGGCAGTGGGCTGAGGCTGCCCGCCACCGCTGTACTTCGCCCGATAGCGGAAGGTACCAAGCTGGCTGAGGAGTACGTCGTTAGGGGTTGCATTCTCCGGGTGGGCCTCGAACTCGGCGCGCTCAAAGTATTGCACTGTATAAGACTGTCCATTCAGGTCGGAGACCTCGGTGATCGGGTCGCTGATCGGATAGCCCTGCTGACGCAGGCCGCCGTTCTCGCTCCAGTATTGCAGGAAGCGGCCACTGACCGTCTTGCCCGTCTCTGGGAAGGTGCGGCTGTTGTTCTGGGCCAGAGTGCTGCCGCCCCCGACCAGCATCAAGGCTAGCATCAGCACCGCTAGCCCGCCAACTATTGCCCGCCTGGGCAGGTAGAAATTGATCTGCACTTGTTCCTCCTTATTTGAGGCCGAGGCTGCGGTCATGCAGCAAATCGGCTACCACTTCGCTCCACAAGTCGCTATCGCCTACCGCTACGGTGCTGACCATCTGGAAGCCATAATCCTCAACCAGGCTGGGATTGTCTACCAGGCTCTCGATAGGCAGAGCCAGGCTGCCACCGCTAATCTGGACGTGCCAGCCACGAAAGTTCTCCGCAGGCCAGCGTTCCACCGTATACTGCTCGTCACCCACCATAAGCTGGTAACGCTCTTTGTCGGTCATGCTCACCTCCTCTGGCGCATTATAGCACGTTCGTGGGTACTTCGGGTACGCTGCTCGCTCGCATCTTTGTCTCTCCGCTTACTAGACAAGGTGGTACGAATCGTGCTATAATCGAGTTACCAACCAAACAGGTTGCGCCCTATCTGGATCACCCAATAAACGTTGAAGACAGCGAAAAGTTAGATATATGTCAAAAAGTTTACACGCAAATCGCCCTTTCTGTGTTATGATATAAGCATCCAGGTGGGAGCTAACAACGAAGCTACAACAATAATGTTAACGATGGGGTTGCGCCAATGGTCTGCATGGATACAGTTAAGATGTTCACTAGCCAGGCCGAGAGCTGGCAGGCCAAAGCCGAAGCTGCTATGCGTGTGGACGACTATGAGCAGGCGATCTACTGCTACACACGCGCTCTTAGTGCCAACCCCTGCGCGCTTGACTATTATGATCAGCGGGCAGATTGCCACTACCTGCTCGGCCAATACGCCTACACGCTGGCCGACTGCGACCGCATGGTTGGCCTCGCCCCCAGTACTGCCCTACCCTACAACAAGCGTGGCATCGCCCAGGAGGCGCGTTGCGACCTCGACTACGCCTTCGCAGACTTTAGCACTGCCATTTCGATTGAGCCAGATTACGCCACCGCCTACAACAATCGGGGCTACATCTACGCCCTGCTGCGTCAGCCAGAGATGGCGATGGCCGACTACGAGCAGGCGATTGCGCTCGACCGTCGCTTGGTTGCGGCCTACGTCAACCGTGCTGACCTCTACCACAGTATGGGCCAGAGTAGCAAGGCTATGAGCGACTATGATCAGGCAGTCCGCCTCGACCCAGAGTGTGCGGTCGCTTACATCAACCGCTCGCTGATCCGCTCGCGCCTAAGCGTCAGCAGCCCAGGCGAGTTGCGCCCGGCTCCACTGTTCGCTGCTGCTGGCTTCAATGTGCCACCGCTGGAGCGCGCCCGCATCCTTAGCCTGCGCCCCGACAAGGCCGATAGCTACCGCAGCCTTGCCCTGATGCACTTCCCAGTTTAGCCACAGCATGAGCAGACAACGAAAGGACGCATTTAGCGTCCTTTTTGTATGCCGGGCGGACAGAAAGAAGGGGCAGCAGCTAGTTAAGCTGCCGCCCCAAGGGGGTGATCGACGGGGCTCGAACCCGCAACGTCCTGATCCACAATCAGGTGCTCTGCCATTGAGCTACGACCACCATATTGAGCCTTGCGACCTGCCAACGATACTTAGCACCGATGATAGAGAGCGAGTAAGCCGGATTTTGTTCTAGATGACCATCTATCTTGACCCGTTGCAGGCGGGTCAGCCCCTTCATCGCTTCCAGGGCTGCTCTCGACTTTCGACCGACTCGGCGAGCCACCGACTTTTGCGGTCGTCTCGGAGATTGCTACAGGGAGGATTACCCTTTTCACTCCACCAGTCCAGTTCGCACCAGGCTAATGGCGGTTGTCTCTGTTGCTCTCGCCCAACCTCGCGGCTGAACGCCAATTTGGACTGTCAACGGCAGTTGCCCACCGCTGCCCTGGTTCTTCACCAGGCACCCTGCTCTGTGTAGCCCGGACTTTCCTCTAGTCTCGCGACCAGCAGTCATCCTGCTCCCCACCATGCCGCCTTGCGACGGTACGTGCTTGTGCGTTTCAATTATACAAGAAAACGCCTGCCAGTGCAAGGGTGGCTCGGGTACAGGGATTCGAACCCCAACTTACTGATCCAAAGTCAGCCGTCCTGCCGTTAGACGATACCCGAATGTGCGGCTCTGGCCCCAACCCTTCCCCGCAGGGAAGCTGGAAGCGTATGGATTGGCTGGGCTACAGGGATTCGAACCCCAACTTACTGATCCAGAATCAGCCGTCCTGCCGTTAGACGATAGCCCATCGCGTGCGTATTATAACCCACTTCAGCCCCGGCTGTCAAAGGTTTTGGCTCCAAGATCGGTCTTTCAGCGTAGCTGGCGGCCTCTACTGCCCGCTGATTGGCAGAGCGCGCAGCATAAGGCGGTCGCTTGCTGGGTCACCGATCAGCAGCAGCACGAGGCCAGGAGCGGTCTCCTGCAACGCACTGAGGTCGTTGGTTGGCACCCGCCTGCTCTCGCTGAGTTGGTAGAGGGCTAGCGCATCGTCGCTCGTCCGCAGGCTGATGCTGTCGCCTACCTTTGCTGTGTTGAAGACAGCAGCGTTGCCGGGGCTGTAGGGGATGCCCAGCACGTAGGGGGCGACCGAGCGTTGCGCCCAGACTGCCTCGTTTACCTCGCCACCCGGCTGCCACTCGGCAAGATAGACGCTGGCCGCGACTGGGAAGCGTCGCCCGCCCACTGCGACCGCTTTCGGAGCTAGCACCGCCGCATAGATGGCCGCTGGGCTGCTGGCTAGATTGCTGCTGGCAGTTGGCTGTGGGTTAGCAGTGGTGGTGGGTGGCACGCTGCTGGCAGTGGCTTCTTCGGTGGTGGCTGCTTGCGCCACAGTGGTTGCCAGCCTAATGGCGGTTGGCGGTTCGCTGGCGGCGGTCAGCGCGGCGGTTAGTGCAACGGTCGTTGAGGCAGTGGCAGTGGGGGCAGTGGCTGTAGTGGTGGGGGGAATGAGAACCGCCAGCGTTGTTGGGCTGGCGGCGATGACTACTGTAGGGTTGGTGCCTTCTGTGTGTGGCTCCTCCGCCTTGTGTAGTGTGGGTGGGCTGATCGCCATCAGGTAGATGACCAGGGCTGCTACCAGCACAGTAAGTAGCAGCGGTGCTATGTAGTTGCGGGCGGGGGCCAGTACCATCGGCTGCTCGACCGTTGCCTCCTCGGCGGGTGCGCCATGCGAATCGTGGCTCAAGATTGCTCCTTTCTGTTGATCCTGCCACCCCGTAAGAGGGGTCAGCGTGGGCTTCTAAGGGATGCGCTGGGGGAGGATGGGCGCAGGCAGCCCTATGCTCCACTCTACAGCGCGTGCCTGTTCGCCCTTGCTGGCGAGGCGTGGCTGCACGTTCTGGAAGACCCAGCGCACAATGCCGAGGTAGGGGATTGTCACCTGGTGGGCAGCCTGGGGGAACAGCGCACTGCTGCTATAGCCCTGGCGGTCAGTTGCGCTCTGTGCGTCCAGCTTACCCTCCTGGTCGTAGTAGAGGATGCTGAGACCGCGCAGCCCCTCACCAGGATCGGGCTGGCCGTTGCCATTGCGGTCTACGTAAACTTGCACTACCATGTCAGCTTGAGCAAGGTTCTTGCCAGTGTTGGGTAGCGGTGGCAGTGGTGGTTCGGTCGGCAACGGCTGCTCGGTCAGGGCCGCGATCACCGACACCTCAAGCGGTGGCACGTTGGCAGGAGGACGGGTTGCGGTTATGGTCGGGCTGGCGGTAACAGTCGCGGTCAGGGTGAGCAGAGCAGCAGCCGTCGCGGTCTGCTGCGCCCCGTTGATGGTCAAGGTCGCTGTCACTGTCGCCAGGGGAGTCAGGCTGGTAGTCGCGCTCGCAGTCAGCGTAGCTAGATTAGCGGGGGGCTGGGTGAAGGTTGGCCCCAGGGCTTGGGCGGTGAAGGTGGGAGCTGCGCCGCCAGCCTGGGCCGTCGCTGTCTGCATGAAGCCGGGTGGGGTTGCGCCGACTGGGGCCACGATCAGCGATACCCGGTAGGCAATGGCACTGCCTCCTACGTCGCCATAGTTCTTGATTTGCAGATAGTAGGTGGTATCACGCGGCGGCAGGAAGTCGAGACCAGAGAACAGTGAACCGTTAAAGTCGTCACTCTGGGCGATGATCGTGCGGCGGTCATTATCAAAGATGTAGATGTATGGGTCAAGACCGGCGGGGTTGGTTTGAGCCTGGAGGATCACCCGGTAAATCTTGCCGGGCCGGGCGTAGAAGTAGAGCCAGTCGGCATCAGTGGACGGGCAGAACAGGTGATCCTGGGTGCTATTAACCAGCAGCAGCTTGGCGTTCTCTGGCACGCCGTCATCTTCGTAAGCGTCAAGGCAGGGGGTCGCGCTAGGCAGCGGCGTGGCTGTCACCGAGGGGGTGACGGTAATCGTCGGCGTAGTGCCAGGCACAAAGCCGGGGCTGGTGAAGTTGATCGTGTATGTGCTGCCGAGCCCACCTTCAGCCCGGTTGAAGATTTGCACATAATACAAGCCAGTGGCGGGCGCGATGAACTCCACTCGTTGGGCGAGGCCACCGCCTGAGAAGGTGGTACTCTGGAAAATCGCGCCGTTGGGTGCGAACACGGTAATTTCGCCACTGACCCCTACCCCGATGTCGCTGGTCTGGAAGATGTAGTCGTCACCGGTAGTTCCCTGGAAGCGGACCCAGTCCTGGCGGTCTTCTGCTGGGCAGAAGGCGTGCCGCTGCGACTCGCCGAGGCGGATCGGTTTAGCGTCTACCCGCGAGTTGTCTGGCTCATACTGGTCAACGCAGAGCGGCACTGTAGTACCAGTAGGGGTGACGCTAGGGATGGCGGTTGAGGTGGCACTGGCGGTCGGCGTGGTCGTGACGGTCGGCGTAGGCACGGGGGTGGTGGTGCCAATCACGAGCAGGGAGAGATTGTAGAGGTAAGCGTCTGGACTGCCGCCCCTGCCTGCTGCATCGGCTACGCGCACGTAGAAGGTAGTAAGCTGATCAGTAGTAGTGATGATGCTAGCCCCGCCTGCGGTGGCATCACCGCGAGCGACCCGCACCGTTGGGTTGCTGGTGGCGAAAATCTCCAGGGTGGTGCTTACCGAGGGGCCAATGTTCTGGGTCTGGATTTGGTAAATCGTATAGGGGTCGAGGGTGATTTGGGTCCAGTCCTGATCGCCGAAGGGGCAGAAGGTGTGTGATTGGGGTGCGCCTACGTTGAGGAACAAGCCCCGCTGGAAGGCCTGGATATAGCCGTCATCATCCTCATAGAGGTCATCGGGCCCAACGCCCGCGTTGCAGTCAAGGGGGGTAACGGTTGTTGCTTCGGGAGCGTTGCCCTGCGGCGTGACAGTAGCTAGCGGCTGGTTCTGAGCCTTCGCATGCGGCCCAGTAGTGCCAGAAATCAGCAGACCAGTCCCGATCAGCAGGAGGCTAATTAGTGCTATGGTGAACAGTCGCTTCATCAGTGGTACGCTCTCCCTCTCTTTTGCTTCCAGGCACAGCACGGCTCAGCAGCGAGGTGTGCGCCAACATTATCGCACACTAGCTTCCTTTGCGTCAAGCAGGAGCATCGTCCTACCCTATATAGAATAACGGATGAGCCGGGCTAAAGGTTGCCTCAAAACAGCCCGACTATCCGCCCACTGTCGTCCAAGTCCACGTTCTGGCCGCCTGGGTTGCTGCCCAGCCCCGGCATGGTCAGCATCGTGCCGCAGAGCGGGTAGACGAACCCTGCCCCCGCCGACAGCTTGACCTCGCGCACGGGCAGGGTGTAGCCCGTCGGTCGCCCCTTCCAAGTCGGCTCGTGCGAGAGGCTGAGGTGGCTCTTTGCCATGCAGATCGGCAGACCGCCATAGCCATTCGCTTCAAAGCTACGCAGGCTGGCCTCTGCTGCCCCTGTGTACTCTACATCCGCTGCGCCATAGAGGTTGGTGGCAATCGCTGCGATCTTGGCCTTGAGCGGCTGATCGAGGTCGTAGAGGAAGTGGAAGTCGCTGGGCTGGTTGGCTGCACTGACCACTGCCGCCGCCAACTCCGCCGCCCCCGCCGCCCCCTGGGCGAAGTGGCGAGCTGGCACGGCAGCAAACGCCCCCGCTTGCTCGGCAATGCGCTGGATCAGGGCGATCTCGGCGAGCGTATCTTCGCCAAAGACGTTGACCGCCACCACCACTGGGATGCCAAACTTCCGCACGTTCTCTACGTGGGCCACCAGGTTGACCGCCCCAGCCTCCAACGCCGCCAAGTCTTCGCGCAGCAGGGCAGGGTCTAGCGGCTTGCCAGCCACTACCTTGAAGCGGCCACTGTGCATCTTCAGGGCGCGCACCGTCGCCACCACTACCGCCACGTCAGGGCGCAGACCGCTATAGCGGCACTTGATGTCGGCGAACTTTTCGAAGCCCATATCTGCCGCAAAGCCGCTCTCCGTCACCAGGTAGTCGGCGCAACGCACCCCAATCAAGTCAGCCAGGATGCTGCTGTTGCCATGCGCAATGTTCCCAAAGGGGCCAGTATGCACGAGGGCGGGGGTGTTGTCGAGCGTCTGCAATAGATTGGGCTTCAGTGCGTCCTTGAGCAGCACGGCCATTGCCCCAGCCACGCGCAAGTCCTCTGCCGTGACAGGCTTACCCGCGCCGGTCAGGCCGACGACGATGCGGCCCAGCCGCTGGCGCAAGTCGCCCAGGCTAGTCGCCAGGGCCAGAATTGCCATGACCTCACTAGCCGCAGTAATGTCGAAGCCGCTCTCTCGCGGCACGCCGTTCTCCTTGCCGCCCAGCCCGACTATGATATCGCGTAGGGCGCGGTCGTTGATGTCCAGCACCCGCCGCCAGCTAACCGCCAGCGGGTCGAGCGCAAGCGGGTTACCGTGCATGATGCTCGCGTCGAGGAAGGCAGCACAGAGATTGTGGGCGGCAGTAACGGCGTGGGTGTCGCCAGTCAGGTGCAGATTGAAGTCCTCCATCGGGATCACCTGGGCATAGCCGCCGCCCGCCGCCCCGCCCTTGATGCCAAAGACTGGCCCCAGGCTGGGTTGGCGGATGGCAATCACCGCGTTCTTGCCGATGTAGTTGAGGGCCATGCCCAGGCCCACCGTTGTCGTCGTCTTGCCTTCGCCGAGGGGGGTAGGGGTAATTGCGGTCACATCCACGTACTTCGCCAGCGGGCGATCTTGCAGGCGCGGCAGCACATCCAGGCTGATTTTCGCCTTGTAGCGGCCATAAAGTTCAAGGTCATCCTCGTGCAGCCCCAACCGTTCGGCCACCAGCGCAATCGGTTGCAACTGCGCTCCCTGTGCTATCTCCAGGTTACTTTGCATTGCCCGCCTCCTTCATCCTTCAGTATAGCCGCTTGCCTAACTCCGTCCTGCAACCCTACGGGCTAGATTATAGACCAACTGGGCAGCTAGTGCCAACCTGCCAGCCATTTTGGTTGTAAGCATGGCAGCAATGGAACCCGTCCGCATAGTCGGACGTTGATCGATCAGCTATTGTGTTTGCAACCCAGTTGTGCTATTATATAAAAGCGTGTTTATATACGTTCAACTTGTAGACCGGTGACTGTCCAGTGGAGAGTGGCAGTGGCTGGTAGTGGCGTTGTAAGGGATAGCGGTGTTGACCTGACGTTCGGTAAGGTTCTGGTAAGGTTGCCAGCCTGCTTGCAAGCAGGGCAGCCAGGGAGCAGAACTTGACCTTAGCACAGAAAGGTAGTACACTACTACTAAGCTGTGTAGTCAGTAGGCGTTGTACCTCACCAGGAGGATAGAGAAGGAGAGAGTCTTGATGACCAGACGTAAGAGTGGGTTGCGCTCCCTTGAGGGCCAGCCAGCCCGCCGGGGGTTGCTTTTGATGCTAACCGCAGTGCTGCTGCTGACCATGGTTGGCACACCGATCAGCCAGGCAGCCACCCAGCCGCAGGTTGGCCCGCTGCCACCGGATGTACTGATTACCCCCGCCGAAAACGAAGTAGCAACCAGTACCAACTACCCACCCCTCGGCATCCCTACCTTCACCTGGAGTGCGGTGGGCGATGCGGCAACCTACGACGTGCAGTTTAGCCCCGACCCCAACTACGCCCCAGCCAACACATACACCGTGGTGCAGCTGGCCTCAACCAGCTTTACCCCCTCCGACCCACACAACGAGGCCTTCGTCAACAACAACTCTATCATCTACTGGCAGGTGTGGAGCCGCAGTGCTGCTGGCGTGGTGGGCGCATGGGGCAACTCCGGCCACTTCCGCCGCAACTGGAGCGACCGCCCAACCCTGACCCCGGTACCCTCTAGCATCAGCTACTTCGAGTACCCCACCTTCAGTTGGTCTACCGTCTCCGGGGCGGCAATCTACAAATTCCAGGTTGCCAACTCGCTAGACTTCGGCCAGGGCAACCTGGTGATCAACATCAGCGTCTATGGCAACAGCTACATCCCTACTCAACGCCTGACCGATAATACCTACTACTGGCGGGTTTGTGCAGCCGACAGCAGCAATACTTGTGGAGCGTGGGCTGACCCTGGCACCTTCAGTCTCGGCTTCGCGGCCACCCCTACTCTGCTCAGCCCCGACAACAGCATCACCGTCAAGTTCACGCCTACCTTCAAGTGGTCGGCGGTCAAGGGTGCCTTGCGCTACCGGCTAGTCTACGCCAACGACCAGAACCTCAGCCAGGGTGTCGTGCGCTACGAGACTTATGCCACCAGCTACACCCCAGTGGAAGCTCTGCCCAATGACCGGGACTGGTACTGGTCAGTGCAGGTGATGGACTCCAATAGCTTCTACCGCCCACCCCCGGCCCCGCGTGTCTTCCGTATGGCCTGGGACTACTTGCCCACCCTGCTCACGCCCACCCAGGGCTATCAGCACGCCTACAAGCCGATCTTCAGTTGGACGGCAGTACCTGGTGCTTACGAGTATATGTTCGAGTTTGCTCACAACGACGGCTTTACCTCGCAGTACCTTACCAAGATTACTTCGCAGTCCTACGTCATGGTGGACAACCTTGACCCCATCTACGCTGGTACCGACTACTACTGGCGGGTAACACCCTACCGCGCTGCTGGCGCACCATTCCGTGGCCGTACTAGTGCCGCCAACTCGTTTCGCTTCGACAATGGCCCACTTGGTAACATCCTTGCCCCTGAAGCCTCTTACCCGGTTTACGCTTATGACCCCCACCCCGAAATCTCCAGGCCGATCACCACTAGCTCACCCCTGCCCATCTTTGAGTGGCAGCGAGTGGATGGTGACCTGGGCGCACCTGCTTACTACAAGGTGGAGTTCGCCTGCGATGACCTGATCACCAACCCCTTCGCTACCCTGACCACTACCCAACTAAGTGTTGCCCCCCAGGGTACTGAGTTCGACAATGCCCCCTGTGGCATCAACAGCGCGCAGAGGATGTACTGGCGGGTGACAGCTTACCTCGCTGGGGGAACCCAGTATGGAGTGCCGAGCCAGGTGTGGGCAGCCCGCGTTAGCAGCAGCCTCAATGCGCCGCCCACTAATAGCTCCATCCAGGCTCTCGACCCGGTTAGCTACACGGCCAGTACCCGTGAGGTGCCGGTCTTCCGCTGGCAGCCACTGAGCGGCGCAGTTAGCTACCGCTTGCAAGTCAGCCTCAAGAGCGACTTCAGTACAACGGTGGCCGACTTTACTAGTAAGTTCACTGTTGGCAGCCTGCGAACCAACCTCGCCCCCGAACGCTACTTCTGGCGGGTAGCAGCCCGCGACGGCAGTGGCACCCAGCTTGGTAGTTGGAGCGAAACCGCCACCTTCTTCATCCACGCCTGGTTCGCCTTCCCCAGTGGCTACCTACCGGGCGGCCAGCCGCCGCTCTACTACGGCGGCCCCCAGATAATCCGCGACCTGAGCAACGCAAAGATCGTTGAGGAAGCCCCGACCGGCAACGAGTATGACCTGCACGCCCTCTACCTGAGCGAAGACTATGCCTTGCAGCCGAACGGCCAGTACCAGGCTGGCTATCACATCGGTCTGGATACTGGCACCGTAGGGGCCAGCACCGCCATCACCTACAGCCTACATATCAACGCCGATTATGGCAGCAACGACTCCAACACTGGGGTGTTGATCCCCTCTGGCGCACCCACCGACCCAATCTACACCAACGTGCAGGCCGGGCCAAACTTCCGCCCAGAGTACGTGCTGCAAATCAGCCACCGGGGCGATGGTAGCTGGACGATGCCGCTGCTCCGTAAGTGGGACGGCACCAACTTCGCTTCGGCCCGCCCCTTCGATATTATCGCTGGGGCCGCCTACACCACGTCGGTAGCTGGCTACCTGGAGTTTCGCTTGCCCCGTACTGGCGACTTTAACTATCTCGGCGGCGACTCCAACTATGTGCCTGGCTTCCTGCCCTTCCTCGGTGTGGAGGCTTTCACCGTTGACAGCAGCGGTGCCGTGCGCGACACCGTGCCGAACGACCCCGGCGCGATTGGCACAGGGCCGCGCACCCTCAACGAGTCGCTGGCCGCCACCGACGCGCCAAACATTATCTATCCCTTCGACACCAACCTTGACTTCAACAACACCGACATAGCCAACCAGACCCGCATCCTCTACAACAGCCTCCTGGTCTGGTCTACTGTACCCAGCACCACCCTGATGAACGGCTACGACCTCCAGATCGCCAACGAACGCAGCTTCACCACCTTCCCCCCTGCACTCGGTGGTGGCTATTACGGCCACCGTCTTGTAGTACCCAACCCATATTTTGGCAACGGTACAGCCTGGGGCTATATGGTCAATAGCTTCGAGCAGGGTCAGGGTCTACCAACCTTCAGTGGCCTCAATAGCTACTACTGGCACGTGCGTATCTGTCGTGGAGGTACGCTCGGCTACGAGGCCTGTGCTTTGCGCGGCTCCTACAGCAGAGCTAGCCGCTTCCTCAAGGCCAACATCCAGGTTGACCCACCCAGTGTCACGCTCGACAATGGGGTGCCAACCTACAGTTGGCTTCGCACCGAGGGCGCAGCTACCTACAAGCTGGAGGTCAGCCGCAACGCCAACTTCAGCGACATCCCAGAGTCCGTTGTCTCGTACAACCTCAGTTGGACTCCGCCTAGCCCGCTGACGCAGCAGGATCACTGGTACCACCTCAAGGCGAAGGAGAGCTACAACAACCAGGACTCGCAATTCGACTGGCGGGCGGGGGTGACAACCCACACCGTGCAACTGGTAGTGCCAACCGTGATTGGGCCAATCAACGAGATTACCCGCATTGACCCGATCATCCGCTGGTCACCGCTGCTGGTGCCTGCCGTCAACCCAACCCTCTCTGCCACCCGCTATCACCTGCAAGTCGCCGACAACCGCAACTTCAACGCTCCACTCACCCTCGACAACAGCAGCATCTTCGCCACTGACTTCGCCCTCGATATCGGCGGTGGCCTGGTCAACGGGCGCGAATACTTCTATCGCCTCAACGCCGTCTACCAGGGTACAGCCCGCCAGGTGGAGAGCTACTACTCGCCAATCTACACCTTCACCAAAGCCTACTACAACGTGCGTGGCTTGACCGCCACTCGCCAGGGTACCACCCGCAGCGTCAACCTCTGCTGGGATGCGATCAACACCCCACTCGCCAACTCGCTGCAAATCAGCACTACCATCCTCGGCTACCAGTTGGAGATGGCTACCGACCCTAACTTCACCGTCAACCGCCGCTCGCTGCGGACGGTCAACCGCTGTTGGACAGAGGAGCGGTTCACGCTCTCTGACCCGATTTACTGGCGGGTAGCACTGGTGGATGGACACGGCCAACCTGGGCCAGCCGCCCCCGACCTGATCGCCCCGGCTACTACTGCCACCCCCAGCCCGACAATCACCCCCGGTGGCCCCACTCTGACCCCCACCCCGATCCGCAGCAGCACGGCGACACAGACCGCCACCACGGGGCCAACCAACACCCCCGTCGCCAGCAATACTGCTTTGCCGACCGAAACTCCCAACGGCACCACCACACCCGGTACCCCCTGTGTGGTACCCTTCCTCGACCTGGGTGGCTCGTTCTTCACCAACTACATCCAGTATCTCTACTGCCACGGCATCGTCAACGGCCTGACCAGCAGCACCTTCGGCCCGAACTACAATGCGAGCCGCGCCCAGTTCAGCAAGATGACCGTGCTTGCGCGGGGCTTCCCAGTGATCCCTACGCCTGGTACCCCCAGCTTCAGCGACGTGTCGTCGAGCAACATCTTCTACAAGTACATTGAGACGCTGAAGGGACAGAACGTGATCAGCGGCCTCAGTGCGGGGCAATGCACCGCCCTGGGGGTGGCTAGCCCCTGCTTCGGCCCCAATGTCAACATCACGCGTGGCGAGGTCGCCAAAATCGCGGTCAAGTCCTGGAACTGGCTGCGCTTCACCCCGACCGCTGGTGGCAGCTTCAGCGACGTGCCGACCAACAGCACCTTCTACCTGTTCATCGAAACCGCTGCCCACTACAACATAGTCAGCGGGGCAGCCTGCACTAGCGGTGGCGGCCAGTGCTTCCGCCCGAACGAAAACATCCGCCGTGGCGAACTGAGTAAGGTGTTGAAAAAGAGTATGGACACCCCCTTCGTTCCCTAAGCCTTGCACTCCAGCGCAGAGCGGGCTGTCTCCTCGGAGGCGGCCCGCTTTCCTTTTGCCTTACCCAGGGGTGGCTGGTGGAGGGCAACGGCTGGGGCGGGTTGGTTACGGTTGCAGAAGTGGTTAGCAGCAGCGGATTGCGGTCTGGCTATTAGTATATCAAGCTAGCCCAGGCAGACCCACAGCCCTACTATCCGTTGGCCCAACCCGCCAGCCATAGCCGCCGCTGCTACCATGAACGGACACAAGACCGTACTCTCTCCCTCGTGGCCCTGCGCCCCCTATGCTGACGGGCAACAAAAAAGAGGGGGCGGGTGCCTCCCTCTCCGTGTTCCTCTAAAGCCCGATCAGCGACGAGCGCGCCGCTTAACCCCAGTGGGGCTGCCCTTCGGGGTGGTGGTAATCCCGTGGCGGCGGATCGCTGCCGAGTCGTACTGCCGCTTGGCCTGTCTGGCCTGCCAGGCAGCGATCTTCGGCGGGTAGTTGCGGGTGAAGTCGTAGTAGGCCCAGGCTGCGTAGCCAATGTAGAAAAGGAACATCAGGTAAATCCAGATGCGCTGGCCGCCGTACTCGAAGGGGCCGGAGACGTTCGGGATAGCGGTCGGCCAGATCGGGAAGCGTAGCACGCAGAGGAACAGGCCGATTGCACTGATGGTGACGAAGATCTCGCCCCAGCGGGTGTACTGGCGGTAGGCGATGTTGTTCACCCCCTTGTACCGCTTGCGTAGGGTAGTCAGCACGTAGATCGCCCCGATCAACATTGCCAGGCTGAGGGCGAAGAAGGCCCAGGCCAGTGGCCCCATGCCAGGGTCGGCCTGCTCAAAGGGGCTGAACTTGAAGCCACTAGCAGCAGCTGGCGCAGGGGGGATGGGAGCAGGTGCTACCGGGGTGATCTGGTTGGTGTTGGACACTGGGTTGGCCTGGAGCAACTGGGCGGCATTGCTGCCCGCTGCCAGTGCGCTACCGAAGATGGCATACAGACTCATTGAAGCGGACTCCTCCTGAAGATGACGGTTGTAGCTGAAGTTCAGCAATTATAACAGTTTACCCCCTATGTAGCAAGCAACAACGAGCAGGGCCACCCTCAATCCTCGCTGGGCGCGGCAACGCTTGCGCTGCACCGCTTTAATGTGGTATAATCGGTTGCCAGCAAAGATGGCAAGGGGCGGCAGCGTGTCGCCTCTGAAGTACATATTGTCTGCGCGGCAACTTTGCCGCCCTGACCTTTCTGCCCCAGGTAGGCTGCGCGAGGAACTCACACGCCCCGGCTGACCGATGACCCTGGTTTGCATACCCGTAGGAAGGAGTGTGTGATTTTTTGCGTCGTTACGAATTGATGTATATCATCCGCCCTAATCTCAGCGAAGAAGAGACCGCAACGATCATCGAGCGAGTTGGCACCTTTGTGACCAACCTTGGCGGCCAGGTACATGAGGTAAACCAGACCTCGCCCTGGGGTCGCCGTCGCCTCGCCTACCCCATCGAAAACAACCAGGATGGCTACTACGTCCTCTCCTATGTCTCGGTTGACCCCAAGGTGGCCCGCGACCTGGAGCGTAACATCAAGTACACTGATGACGTGCTACGCCATATGCTGATCAAGCCCTACGAGTAGTAACCCCTTCGACCCGCCCCATTCAACCCCTAGTTGCAGCCCAGGAGGAACAGCGATGGCTAATCGTGGCATGGCTAAGGTACAGTTGATCGGCAACCTCGGCAAAGACCCAGAGGTGCGCTACTCGCAAAGTGGCACAGAGACGACCCGTTTCAGTCTGGCTTGTGGCCGCGTATCGCGCGGTGCTGACGGCAACCAGGTTGAGGAAACCGATTGGTTCAACTGCACCGCCTTCGGCAATCAGGGCAAGGTGATCGTGGATTACCTGAAGAAGGGTAGCCGTGTCTACATCGAAGGCCGCCTGCAAATACGCCAGTACGATGATAAGGATGGCGTGCGCCGCACCAGTGCTGATGTGATCGTCAACGACGTGCAGTTGATCGACTCGCGGCGTGACAACAACAGCGAAGCCGGTTATAGCGGTGGGGGTGGCAGCCAGGACAGCAACGATGACGACGATGCCGCCCCACCGCAGCCCGCCCGCCGCCCCAACCAGGCCGCGCCCGCCCAGCAGTCGCAGGGCCGCCGCCCCCAACCGGCTCGCAGCACTTACGAAGAAGACGCTGAAGATATTCCGTTCTAAACACACGCTCATAACCACGTAGGGGCTGGTATCGTCCGCCCCCACTTAGAGGAGAAGTTGCTTTGTCCGACGAAACGAGGAACGAACAAGCCCAGCCAGCCCCTACCGAGGCGGCTCCCCAGCCGCAGGGTGACGGCGGCGCACCACGCACGGGTGGCTACGCCCCGCGCCCTTACAGCGGCCCGCGTGAAGGTGGCTACAACAGTGCGCCCCGCGAAGGTGGCTACAACAGTGCGCCCCGCGAAGGTGGCGGCGGTGGCTACCAGGGTGGTGGCGGCAGTGGCGGCTACCAGGGTGGTGGCGGCGGCGGTGGCGGCGGCTACGGTGGCAACCGCGAAGGCGGTAGCGGTGGTGGCAGTGGCCCACGCTACGGAGGCCCGCGTAGTAGTGGCGGCGAAGGTGGCCGTCCGCGTCGCCCTGGTGGGCGCGGCTATATGCCCAAGCGTAAGGTAGACCAGTTTGCTGCCGATCACGTCAAGTACATTGACTACAAGGACATCAGCCGCCTGCGCCGCTACCTCTCGGAGCGCGCCAAAATCGAGCCGCGCCGCAAAACTGGCACCCTGGCGAAAAACCAGCGCGCCCTTGCTGTTGCCCTCAAGCGCGCCCGCCACATGGCCCTGCTGCCCTTCGTTGGCCCCCACAGCCGCTAGTTAGCAGGCCACCTCGCACATCATCCTGGCAAGCAGCGCACCCGTTACTCTCGCGCTGCTTGCTGCATATTACCTTAGCTAGAGGAGTCCAGGCTTAGTGTCTACCAATAAGAGACCGCCCACGCCGCCGGAACGGGCCAAGCCGAGCGCAGCTAACCCCGCCCAGTTCACCCGCCGCCAGTATATCCGCTACGTAGATGAGCAACGGCGCATCCGCCAGATCAGGCAGGCCATCTTCGTCGTCGCTGCGCTCTGCGTCGCTATCCTGCTGATCCCCATCGTTGTCAACCTGCTGATCCTGCCCAACCAGGGGGTCGCTAGCGTGAACGGCACCACGATCAGCCGGGCCAGTTACGACAAGCAACGTCGCTGGGACATCTACAACCAGGTTGAACGCCTCGTCTACTTCAGCGGCCTGCAAAACCAGGGCCAGGCTGCTGCCACTAATCCGCTCGACAACCCCAGCGTGCAGCAGTTGATCAGTGGGATGAAGAAGGTTAGCACCGACCCTCTCGACTCGGACTCGTTGGAGAAGCTAGTGGAGGCCGAACTGTTGCGCCAGCACATGGGCGACTTCCAGATCAGCCTCAACCGTGCTGAGGTGCTAAGTAGCACGCTCAAGCAGTACGAGCCAGCCGCCCAGCCGCCCACCCCTTCACCCACGATCACCGCCACCAACAGCACCACCAACAGTACTACCGTCAGCAACACTACCGCTCTAACCCCCACCGCTCTAACCTCGACCGTGCCGCTGTCGCCCACCCAGACCCCCACTCTGCAACCGACGATCACCCCTGGTGGCCCTCCCACCCAGACCCCTACGCCCACCGCCACCTACATCCCCGTGGTTGGGGCCAGCGCAACCGCTGAGGCCAGCTACAGCAAGTTCCTCAAGGACATCCAGGGCAGCGATCCAGTCAGCAGCGGTAGCTCGTACTGTCGCTACAGTTGCCCCAACCTGAGCGAAAGCGACTACTACAAGATCGTAGCCGAGCCGGACTACTTGCGCCAGCAAGTGACCAAGAAGCTGGAGGAGAAGGTACCAACCAGCACCCTGCAACTGCAACTGGCCCAAGTCCTTGCTGCCGACGAGAATGAGGCAAAGGCCGCCCTCGCCGAGGTGCAGACTGGCACTGACTTCGCCACCGTCGCCCAGAAACGCTCTACTGACGAATCGACCAAGACAAAGGGCGGTGACATGGGTTACACCCCGGCTGGCGTGCAGACCACCGAGTTTGACGCAGCAGTGTTCACCCCAGGCCGCAAGGCTGGCGACCTGATCGGCCCCTTTAAGGACAGCGCAGGTTGGCACGTGGTGCGAGTCACTGCGGTGCAGGAGAACAGGCCGCTCGACGGCAGCCAGCTTAGCAGCCTCAAGGGTAAGGTCTACGACAACTGGCTAGCGAA
>Ga0123339_10000451_pt1 | contig 32609 bp, 28 predicted proteins | sample lystaG_FD_89956 | JGI IMG/M metagenome (GOLD analysis project Ga0123339, IMG submission 89956) | Glacier valley bacterial and archeal communities from Borup Fiord, Nunavut, Canada, to study Microbial Dark Matter (Phase II) -... | ecosystem: Environmental > Aquatic > Freshwater > Ice > Glacier ...
TAGAGATAGCTCTGCCACATTCCTATTAAGTGTGAATATTCCTTATCCAGATTAATAATGCGTTGACAATCAAACCATACAGACAATTGATTCCATGTTTTTATATTCCTAAAGTTCCATCTATAAACAAGAAATTAAACTGTAATCCCACTACAAAAAGTCTAATTTACCATATAGTATCATAGAGGCCTCTCAGACACAAAAAATTATAAAATGGATAATCAATATTTTCTGTTCCCTTAGTATCTTCTTGACTTTGTGTCTAATAGTCTTTTCGGAGTGAGCTCAACTGTATTTTTATAAAATATACAACTGTCGGATTGTCGGATTGTCGGATTATCCTGAAGTAATAAAAATAATTGGGAGTATATTGCAAATTTTCTAATGAGTGCGTCATTCGGATCTTGTTTTGTCATGCTGAACTTGTTTCAGCACCTCCTCTATATACATACGGTTATATATTGACATGATACCAGTAATTGTTTCCTTTAAAAAGTTCCTTTGATCCTCTATGTAGCAGATTACATTATTTTGAGGAATAATTTTTCTAAAACCTAACACGCAGATGTTGTTTTTTCAAACTTTAGCAACTCGAATCAACACACTTATCCTCAATTCTATTTACCTTACCTAAAAGCATAAAATCACTTTTTGAATTGTCAATTAATGTAAATAGGGTTAATGTCAGGTAGTTATGGTCAATTAGTAAGGTTTAAAAAAAATAGTAAGGTTTTTAAAAACTTTACTATTGGTATATTTCCTTTGCTTATCCACAAGAATTTCATATGATACTTGCAGTCATGTTTTTACAAATAATAAAGAGAATAAAAACATGGTATTTTATCTTAAATTTTCAAGATAAATTCCATGTTTTATTCTCTTATCTTATCATTTTTCTGATCAGGCTTAAGTTTTAACCCAATTAAGCGACAAGGATAATATGTAATCCGGAAACCAGGCAGTTAATCCACAGGCATGCGTTCTGCATTTTCAGCAAGCCACATTTCAAATGATTTTAATTCAGGATCCAACTCCTTTGCAAACTTTACATCCCTGGTACGGTCAAATACATCTTCAAAATCCCGGTAAAACTGGAACATGTTTCCCAAGTCATCAGCTCCGGGGAAACCTAAGTTACGGTATTGCTCAGGAGTAATTTCATTGTAGGTTACTTCCTTTCCTAAAGTTTTTGTCAGTGCCTTAGCCATCTCATTACAATCAAGTTGTTCACCTGCAATACCTATTGTTTTACCAATCAACTCGTTGCCCCTTTTAAATATACCATAAGCACATTTGCCAATATCTTCTGCAGCTATGCCTGACAATTTTTTATCCCCCATTGGAAAAGTAATTGCTAACTTTCCATCAGCGCCTTTTTTGGGTCCCATGCCAAAGTAGAGCATGTTTTCCCAATAAAAGGTAGTTAACAAAAATGTAACAGGTACTCCGGCATCAATAAAATATTGATTAGATTCTCCTTTTGCATCAAAATGCGGTACTTTATATTTCCCTTGCAAGGTAGGCATCCGGTTGTCATCAAGGGGAATATATTTGCGGGTATCTTCAAGGGTTGACCAGATAACATGTTTTAAACCTGCTTCTTTGGCTGCTTCCGCCATATTCTTTGCTTCCGACTTCTCTTTTTCAGGAGAAAAATGATCCCAGAAGAAGGTGACAAAATAAGCGCCATAGGCACCCGATAATATGCGTTTCAGACTTTGCAGATCATCAATCTCGCCCTTTACTACTTCAGCTCCCATTTTAGCGAGTTCCTTTGCCTTGTCTGAATTTGGATCTCTTGTGACGGCACGAACAGCGAATTCACTGTTGGAGTCATTAAGAATTGCACGGACAACTCCGCCTCCTTGGGAACCAGTTGCTCCGAATACTACAATGATTTTCTTTTGAGCCATAATTTTTAGTTTTAAAAATTACAATACACCAACAAAATTAACTGATTAACCATGATGGTTTTTCATTGAATCAATGAAAAACCTACCAGCGTTTAAATATATGACAATCAGCGGATAACACTTTAAAAGATTTGCTGATATAAACAAGTACTAAATGATAAAGTTCATGACGTATTTAATATCAGAATTTTAAATAATTATCCCAAGAACAACTGAAGTTATCAGAATTAATTCCAGGTAAGCAAGCAACAAACCATGCAATCTCTGGATGTGTACGCAGTAAATTCTTATATTTGATGGATAATTTGTTGTTACTTTCAGGATGAACAAAATGAAAAATAAACACATAGGCACATAAGACACAATAGTTTAAATATTTCTATGTGACCTATGTAACTATGTGTTTAATAATAAAAAAACATGAAAAAGAAACTTGTTATTCTTTCAGGAGCTGGCATGAGCCAGGAAAGCGGCATCCGTACCTTTCGGGATATGGATGGGCTGTGGGAAGAATTTGATGTGATGGATGTGGCCACTCCTGAAGCCTGGGCCCGGAATCCGCAGCTGGTAATGAAATTTTACAACGACAGACGCAAGCAACTATACGATTGTGTGCCCAACGCGGGACATATAGGTGTGGCCGAACTGGAGAAATATTTTGAGGTCAACGTCATTACCCAAAATATTGACGACTTGCACGAGCGTGCAGGCAGTTCGAAAGTTTTGCACTTACATGGAGAATTAAAAAAATCACGCAGTTCAGTTGATGAGTCACTCATTTACGACATCGACGGTTGGGAACTAAAATTCGGTGAACTATGTGCCAGGGGAAGTCAGCTACGCCCCTTCATTGTGTGGTTTGGCGAGGCAGTTCCTGCAATGGATGAGGCCACTACAATCGTTGAACGTGCAGATATCCTGGCTGTAATTGGCACTTCGCTCAACGTTTATCCGGCAGCAGGACTGGTCAATTATGCAAAGAAGGGAACGCCGATATTTGTGATTGATCCCCATCGTCCTGAGGCCTTTATCCGCAATGTAACCTACATCCAGGAAAAGGCAGGCAAAGGGGTTGAAATTTTAAAAGAACAATTAATCAAAGAATTATGAAACAATTTTCCGTATTAATTATCCTACTGGTTTTTGTCGGAATGACTGCATATTCTCAAAGTTTCCAGGGCGGCGTGCTGGCTGGGTTAAATGCCTCTCAGGTAGATGGCGATTCATACAGCGGCTATCATAAGCCTGGAATCGTGGCGGGAGCTTATGTGCTTACCAATTTATCCAGGACAGTTTTTAGCGGAATGGAAATTAAATTCGCCCAGAAAGGCAGCCGCAAGAACCCGGATCCCAAGACAGACGATCAGGTGAAATACATCATACGGTTAAATTATATTGACATCCCGCTTTACCTTGGGGTACGCACCAGTGAAAAGACTTCTATCCTTGGGGGTTTGTCGGCTGGCTACCTGATGAGTAGTATTGAATACTTTAACGATGAGAAATTATCACCAGAAGACACCCACCCCTTCAATAATTTTGATATCCAAGGATTTCTGGGATTCCGATTCCAGGTGACCGACCGTTTGGCCATTGATTTGCGCGGGGCCTATTCCATCTTGCCCATCCGTGAGAAGCCAGGCAATGCAAAAGACTACTGGAAAGACAGCCAATTCAGCAACCTGTTAAACACAACCCTGCTTTACAGGTTTGATTTCTAAATATATACTAATCACAGGGTTTAAGTTACTCACGGGGTAACTTGGAGGCACCCCGTGAGTATAGACACTTCATTTTAACCTAACCAATGACTTCTAAATCTCTACTCCTACTCCTGTCGCTTCTCCCAGCATTTTCATCCTGTTCGGTAAAGGAGAAAACGATGGATCTGAATGATCAAAAAGTATTCAATGAATTGTCAACCTCTTTTAATAAAGAACTGCTGGAGGTATGGTATCCGCGTACCGTTGACAGTATTTACGGAGGCTTTTTAAGCGACTTCGACTATCAATGGAAGATGAAAGGCCCGCAGAACAAGATGATTGTCACCCAGAGCCGCCATGTGTGGACTTGCTCAACAGTGGCTGAATTTTATCCGCAGAAAAAAGATTATTACCTGAAGATGGCCAGCCATGGCATTCAGTTTCTAAAAGATAAGATGTGGGATTCTCAACTGGGAGGGTTTTTCACGCTGGTCGATCAAAAGGGCAATGTATTGAAATCGGGGAAAGCGGACCGGATTATGAAAGAGGCTTACGGAAACGCATTTGCCATTTATGCCTTGTCTGCCTATGTTCGCCAAACCAATGATACTTCCGCTCTTGAATTGGCGAAAAAAGCATTCCTTTGGCTCGACAATCACAGTTACGATCCTCAGGACGGTGGATATTTTCAATTTCTGGAGGCAGATGGAACACCTTTAAAGAAAGGGTTTAATGGGATTCCGCCCAAAGATCAGAACAGCTCAATTCATATAATGGAGGCACTGACAGAGTTGTATCGCGTATGGCCCGATCCTTTGGTGAAAGAGCGTTTACTGATGATGCTGGCTTTGATCCGTGACAAGATTACTACACCCAAAGGTTATCTGCAATTGTATTTAAATGAGGATTTATCGCCCCTCTCCTATCGGGATTCAACGGAAGAAGTCAGGAACAAGCGATGGATGTACGACCATATATCATTTGGTCACGATGTCGAAACTGCTTATCTGATGATAGAAGCTTCAGAAATTGTTGGGTTGAAAAATGATACACTTACCCTTCGAAAGGCTAAAAAGATGGTTGATCATTCCCTTCAATATGGATGGGATAAAACTGTTGGCGGATTTTACGAGGCAGGTTACTATTTTAAGGGTCAGGATACAGTGACGATCATCAAAGACACCAAGAATTGGTGGGCACAGGCAGAAGGAATGAATTCACTTCTTATATTGGCAGACCTTTTTCCCAACGACCCTCACAACTACAAATCACTGTTTCTGAAGGAATGGGAATATATCAAGACTTACCTCATTGACCATGAACATGGCGACTGGTATCCCAACGGCATTGACAAGCAGCCGGAGGAAAAATTGGCTATGAAATCTCAAATCTGGAAAGGCAATTACCACAATTCACGTTCGATGATGAATTGCATGAAGCGCCTGGCACCCTGATAATCTTACTCCTGGAATAAAATTCATACCCATGAGGTGATTTGAAATCATCCCGTGGGTAGTTTATATAAATCAACAGGTCCGATGAATTTAAAAATCATCGGACCTGTTGGTATTTGGGAGAAATAAACTCCTTGTATGAGTGGCAACATTGTCAGTTTAAACCTCTTTATTGACCGGTTTGCCCAGTTCCGTATAGCCCTTATCAACGCTCTCAACCAATGTTTTGGCGATATTATTGTAATAGGTTTTGGATGACTCGGAATTGTTCTTCTGCTCAGGATGATTGGCCATGTTGCGCAATTTAGTTCTCACTTTTAGGGTATCCTGAACAATTTGAAGTGCCTCTTCGTCATGTGGTTTCTGATACAAGTTGGCATAGGTCATACAATCAAGAATCAACTCAGAAACTACGTAATCTATTTCTTTTTTTAATCTTCGTTTTGTTGTCATCGCTTATTTTATTAATGATGTTAATGGATATTTCAATGATTTTGCTTCGAGTAACAATGCTTTTACCGAACCAACCTGTATTTCAGTTTCAACCTGAACTGGTAGATGGTTTTGATCATCGGTAAACCAAATTTTCATGTATTCCCCCTTGGGGAAAAAATCTCCTTGCAGTAAAAATACTGAAACTTTTTGACAACGGTATTCTTTTCCATTGCGGGTTTTCACATTCTCTTTTCCCAAATAGCGAAAATAAAGATCTTCTACCTTCCGATCTATCAACATCCGATAGGGAACCTTTTGACCTACAAAGAGTTTATTGAAATCAAACTTACGGAAATTATAAGCTGTGGCAAGCAAATCGAATGTATTTTCCTGAATAGGAAGACTGGCTGTGTACAACGGTTGATGGTCTTGTTGGATGCTGGTAGCGATTCTTCCGGTTGCATAATCGAATGAATACTGGTGGACCGAATTATTTTTGGCATGGTTTAATGCCCTTCGCGAATAATAGGGCTTGAATGAATTGTAATTACAGATAACTTCGAAAGTGTCGCGCACTGAGTAAAGCAAATCGTAGGCTTTGAAGGTTTTGCCAACAGCTTTTAAATGCCAGCATTTCTGCTCTTTATACTGAAAGGTGTCGGCTTTGAATTCAACATCACCACTTTGAATCCAAATAAAATTCAAGTTATAATAAGCCCCGTAAAGTGCATATTCGCCACTTTTGAATGGGACCTCTGTGTGTTGTCCTAAAACCTGCTCAGGACTAAAGACAATTGGAAATAAGAGTAGCAGGAAAAAGAGTCTAATCAATGGGTTCCTCTTCTGTTTTTTTGCCCTGTGCTTTTTTGCGTGCTTTTTCTTTTTCAAGGTCCACATCAATCAATTCTTTCTTAAGAGTTACGTCATAATCCATCTGCAAATTTTCTTCGGTATCAAAGTTTGAACGTACTTTGATGATTTTTGAGAAATACATCACCTGCTCCGGTTGTAAATAGTTAGCCAAATAGCCTGTATCCCATTTACCATTTTTATTCGAATCTATAATCACCCTTATCTTATATTTGTCAGGCTTCAGGTAAGGGAATTCTATTTTGCCATCTTCAAGGACCTGAATTTTCTGTAATATTCGTTCATCCTTTTCGTTCGACAGAAGTTGAACAATTGCCGGTCCGCTAAGGTTTGAGATATTCATGATAATTTTGCCATAGTAATCCTCCTTCTGAGTCTTGAACTTCTGTTCTACCTTATTGCTGGGGTTTCCGTATATGTTACGGGCAGCAGCTGAATCAATTTGAAACATATAATCAGCGTCCGGTTCCCACGGATGCTCTATAAAATACTTTCTGATCGAATTGGTATCTTTTTGGACCACTATTGGAATTTCCGTTTTAATTGAATCTAATATGGAATATAGCTTGACCATCGAAGTATTGAATGAAAGCAAAGGCTCGGGCGCTTCAATGTTGATATTTTGGTATAAATCGTGCCCCCCGGCATTGATGTTGCTTGACAAAATAATAGTAGGAACTACTGCAACTTCACTTTTCTTTTTCTTTTGTTTGGGCAACTTGGGTTTAACGTAAACCATCTCAATGGTATCAGTCTTTAGCATCATCTGATTGAGAGAATCAAGCATTTCATATTTGAGTTCAAACAATAGCGAATCGCTGCTGCTGATCAGCGTATCGGTAATCCAAACGGTCAATGAATCGCGTTTAAGGTTCGACTCGATAAATGACCAATCTTGGGTGTGGGCAATAGGTTTTATGAGGTTTATCCTGAATGAATCATTCAGTGATTCGGTGAAAAAGAAATCACATTTGTTTGCCTGATTGCGTTTATAGGAATCCAGATACTGATTAAATTTTTCTTCCTCAAACATCATCAGGTATTGGGGTTCAGGAGAATAGTCAACATGGCCGGAAACAACAATTGTATCATTTTCTTTCACGATGGTGTCATTTTCAGCACTAAACCTGGCGGAAGGAACCATGATTGAATCAGCAAAAGCTATTTTCTCCCCTGTCTGGTTGTAAGTCAAGCTGTTATCAGCATCGTTAAGGGCATACAAACGGTAATTGCCTTTTGCCACATTATCAATCAAAAAAAGGCCCTCTTTATCAGTTGTTGCAATGTAATCAGGAATACTGTCGATAAAAGACGTGTAGTCCAATTGTCGGTGCAACATGACCAGCACTTTTTCAATGGGTTCATGGTTAAGAGCATCTTTTACATATCCGGCAACGCGCAGGCTATCATATGAAGCACCGGTACTGAAAGAAAACCTTAAATCTTTAATTGGATTCTTTTCATTGTTATCCGCCACTGCATCTTTAAAATCAAGTGAATAAGTTAATTCCTTACGCAGGTCTTCCGTAAATTCAATAATGAGAGTTTTGCCCTTCATTTTGATGATGGGCTTTTTTTTCATAGGAGGTGAAATAACCAGTTTGTCACTTATACCCTCCTGAATAATAAATTCATCGAATGTAAAGCGCAGATCTGAACCTTTAAAATTAGTTCCCCGCAAGGCAGGTTCAGTTCTTAACACCATCGGCGGAATGGAATCTTTGACGCCCCCGGTAGGCGTGCCCTGATTGGCACAGGAAGTATTGAATACCAGGTAAAAAAGAGAAGCGCTTAATAAAAGAAGCACAAAGCTTTTGATCCTGAAAAAACCCATTGGGCCCCTGCCCGGGATTACCTGTTGCAGATTATTGTTTTTATCAATACTCATTTGTTCCATAGTCATAAAAGTCACTGCAAACTTACTAAATCCTCAAAACATAGGATAACAAGCTCTGTTAATTTATGTTTTATCTTTATTGAATTAATAGAAGCTATCCTAAATCTGGAAAAACAACAGCAAATCCTCTTAATTAACGTACCTTCAATCTAAGCGCAAATCAAGAACTACTTTTATAAAACAAGTTTTAATCCATGCATTAGCACAAACACTCCTGATATTTCCGACAATATTAACAATATTGACAATGTTGACAACATCCAATTCCAAGTGTTTGCAATCAGTAATGAAGTCCTGGGCAAAGTGGAGGGGCCTTTATTGTTTATCAATAGGTAGTTTACAGCCATTCCATGTTAGAGTATAAAATTGACAGTTGTCATTATTGTCATTATTGTCATTATTGAAGTAGGAGTGTGTGTACAAAGGTATCTCTATCTGCCCATCTATTTTTTTTGCAGAAAAGCCATAGAGAACCATATTGCTAAAAACGATTTTTGAAAATGGCTTCTTATTCAACGAATTGCTTATTTCGAACTCACGTTATTAATTGGCCACCAAGGCACAAGTTGAGGCATAAAAAACAAAGGAGGGCCAAATTGTTTGACCCTCCTTTTTAAAGTTTTCAAATGACTTTGTTATTTCAATGTACCCTCTTCGGCTTTTTCAATCATCTGTTTGTTGGCTGTAATGAAAACCTCCACACGACGATTTTGAGTTCTTCCAGCTTCTGTTGTATTGTCAGCAACTGGTTCATCAAAGGCCTTACCTTGGGTAGTTAAGCGGTTGCTCTGAATGGAGTTGGATGTCAGGAAGCTTGAAACTGATTCAGCCCTCTCGTTTGATAACTTGGCATTCAATTCTCTAGAACCTTTATTATCCGTATGCCCATAAATGGTTACATCTGTTTCAGGTGTTTCTTTTAAGGTAGATGCAAATTTCAACAATGCTGATTTGGAAGATGTATTTAACATACTCTTACCTGTTGCAAATAAGATACCGCTATCGAACGTAACCTTAATTGCCTGTAGGTTATTGGCATCAGTGACAGTTTCAACCTTTGCACCTTCAATTTTCTCAAGCTCAGCTTTTTGTTTATCCATTTTCTTGCCGATCATAACACCAGCGCCAGCGCCAACAGCACCACCAACGGCTGCACCAATAGCTGCACCTTTTCCATGCCCAATTACAGAACCGATTCCTGCACCTAACAAAGCGCCACCTGCACCACCGATAAACCCACCTTTTGTTGAATTCTTGGTAGTAGAACAACTGCTTAAAATAACTGAACTACATATAACAAGTACCATCAACGATTTGAAATTTCTCATCTTTTTAAATTAAAATAATTGTGTTAAATATTTGTATTTCACTCATGACAAATGATTTTATCATTGTTTAAAATTGTTGTCTATATCCTGCTGCCACTGCAATAAGAGGTTCGACATAAATAGTACTTTCTATCTTTTGGGTATTTGCCAGATTCACCTGATAATTCATTTACGGGAAATTTATTCCTTCATCACCATTCAGACCGCCAAAAATATAATAAAACAAATACACAGGTAGCTCAAATTGCGCTACCTTTTCATTACACCATAGCAAAGAATTTTTACAATATTATCCACACTCTGTTCCAGGTTCACCTTGCTGTAGTCGCCCGCTGCCAATGGCATTTCCAATCCTTTGATAGCTGTGGTAATTCCAATGGCCGCCAAGGAAAGGTCATATACTTCAAAAATATTTTTACGCACCCCTTCAATGAGGATACGTTTGATCATCCTGATTTCTTCCTGCTGATGACGGTGTTTGATATTATCAATAAACTCAATGGCCGTCACATCATTTTCAAGTGCATTGTAAAAGTTGGCCATACCCCTGAAGGTAGTTAGTTTGGTAAGAATATAATCCCTTAGTTTATCAACCGGATCGGTATTGCGGTTGACCACAATGTCAAGTTCTTTTCTGAGCAAATCAACTTCTTTCTGAATAACTGCCTGAAAGAGATCCTCTTTGCTGGTAAAATAATAATACAGTGAACTTTTCCCTTTACGGACAGCGTTGGCGATATCATCGAGCGTTGTTTTCTTATAACCGTATTTGCTGAATATTTCCTGGGCAATTTTTAGGATGCTTTCACGATTTGCATCCTTTTTATTAGTTCCGTTATCAAAGTTCATCGCCATAATTAATAGTATTTTCAGTTAGCAAATATAAAGTTAATTCCTGAAATGAAGTAACCCTTATTTATTCAGAAATAAAGTATAAATTTCAACACTTTTATTCACTCCTTGTTTATTTTATCAACCCAAAGTAGTAATATGAGTTCAAAATAAGAAACATGTTCTTCAAATGCAAGTTGCAAAGTAACAAAGTCCCAAAGTTCCTAAGCATTTTACCCAATTTTATGGATAATTTTTTCTATAATATTGTATCGAAATAGCTAAATTAAACCTGTTTTTGCTTTGGTACTTTGTCTCTTTGGTACTTTTTATACTCATTTGCGTAAATCGAACTCACCTTAGGGCATAAATCATTTATCGCCTTTTCTTTTCAACCTTTTCTTTTATCAGCCGGAAATCCAATTGCTTTTTCTCCAAATTTGCTCTTATTATTTCCACCTGCACCTCATCGCCCAATTGATACTTTTGATTAGAATGTTTACCTACCAAACAATAATTTTTTTCATCAAAAATATAGAAATCATCATCAAGCGAACTGACTGACACCATGCCTTCGCATTTGTTCTCAAGTTCCACAAAAATACCCCAATCAGTGACTCCTGAAATAACTCCTTTGAACTCCTGCCCTATTTTATCCTGCATATATTCCACCTGCTTGTATTTGATGGATGACCTTTCGGCATTGGCCGACCTTGATTCCATTTCAGAGGAGTGCTTACACATTTCTTCCCACTTCACTGGATTTACAGTTTTCCCACCTTCCAGGTAACGTTCCAGCAAGCGATGAACCATCACATCCGGGTAGCGGCGGATGGGTGAAGTAAAATGGGTATAATATTCAAACGACAGGCCGTAATGTCCAATGTTGCGGGTCGAATAAACAGCTTTGGCCATAGTACGGATGGCAAGGGTTTCAATTACATTTTGTTCATTTTTGCCCTTTACATTTTCCATCAGCAAATTCATTGATTTGGATATTTGCCCTGGTGTTCCAAGTTGTAATACGTAACCAAACTTATGGATAAAATGATTGAAATTCATCAGTTTATCCGGATCCGGCTTGTCATGTATACGATATACAAAAGTCCGGGCTGCTTTGTGATCTTCTGGATTGCCAATGAATTCAGCTACCCGTTTGTTGGCCAGAAGCATAAATTCCTCCACCAGTTGATTGCTTGCTTTGGCTTCCTTGAAATAGACCGACAGAGGCTTCCCGTTTTCATCCAGGTTAAACTTCACTTCAATTCGTTCGAAGGCAATGGATCCCTTTTTAAATCTGCCTTCACGAAGTTTAATTGCCAGACGGTTCATAGTAAGAACTTCATCTTTTAAATCGCCTTCACCTGTCTCGATAATTTTCTGTGCATCTTCATAAGCAAACCGTTTGTCGGAATGGATCACCGTACGCCCAAACCATTGATGTTGAATCTCCGCCTGATCATCCAATTCAAAGATGGCCGAAAAGCAAAGCTTATCTTCATCGGGACGAAGCGAACAAACACCATTCGACAGTTTCTCAGGAAGCATGGGAACTACCCGATCGACAAGATAAACCGAGGTGCCACGGTCAAAGGCTTCCTCGTCCAAAATTGAACCTGGCTGCACGTAATAGGACACGTCGGCAATATGAACGCCCACTTCCCAAAAACCATTATCGAGTTTTTGAATCGAAAGGGCATCGTCAAAATCTTTGGCATCCAATGGATCAATGGTAAAGGTGGTCACCCCACGCACATCGCGGCGGCGTTCAATTTCCTCAGCGGGAATTTGCTCAGGTATATTCTCAGCTGCTTTTAAAACATTCTCAGGAAAGCGCAATGGCAAATCGAATTCAGCTAAAATTGCATGCATCTCAGTATTGTTGTTGCCAACATCACCCAGCACTTCAATAATTTCACCAAAAGGGTTTTTGGCTCTTGCCGGCCATTCCGTAATCCTGGCAATGGCTTTCTGTCCATCCTGGGCTCCATTGAGCTTTTCGTTTGGGATAAATAAATCGAAGACCGACTTGCCGGAAGGAATAAGAAAGGAAAAGTTACGCGATTTGGAGATTGTGCCCACAAATACAGATTTGGCGCGTTCAACAATTTCAACCACTTCACCTTCAGGTGGTTGGTTTTTACGGATGGCATACAGCTGCACTTTTACCTTATCGCCATCCATAGCATGATTCAGGTTACGCAATGATACCAACACGGGTTTATCCACTTCTTCCGAAACGATGTAGGCATAACCCTGTCGTTGTATCTCAACGGTTCCCAAAATGGCTCCTCCATGTGATTGTAACTTGTATTTGCCCCTTTGAATGGTTTGCAAATTACCATTCTCGGCCAGTTCTTCAAGCACTATAAAAACAAGTTTTACAATTTCAGGATCTTTAATCTGGAGCAGATCGGCTATTTGTTTATAATTGAAAGTTCGTTCCGGTTGATCATTAAAAACAGTTAGGATTGCATTTTTAAGCTTAGGCTTATTAAATGTTTCTGCCAACTGTACTTTTTTATTCTTCTTATTCTTTGCCATTGTGATGAATTTATAATTGCCACGTAATGTAGGAAACATTTTTTGATACATGATTAACCAAACATCAATTTCTATTTAAATAAGCATAAATTTTATGAATGACAAATTTTGAAGGCCAAGATATGGAAGAATTCCTGTTTTACAGGTCAAAATTTTATCCAAAGCCAACCTACAAAAATTGTCTTCAATAAAAAGTCAAGAGTTTGATTTAATAGTGAAAAAACTTTCAATGTTTCTAAAACCATAAAGGTTGAATTAATTCCCCTGTCTTTTTGAATTGAGCCGGTCACCATCGTTCCTTGTTCAAACATTTTATTCAACTAATAAATTTGTCATATTAAATTCAGATATAATACCTATTATTTAGAATAAAGTATAAGGTATCTGATTATCGCATCTAAAATTTACATACTGTTACTTAATTGAAACAAAGTACTATATATATATATTCAATTAATATATAAAACATATATAATATTTATATTTATACATTATATATGTATTATTTTTGTATATATGGCTCACCTTGCGCAAGGACACGGATACAATAAAAAAGAAAAAAAAGAACACTGGGTTTCAATAACTCACCTTACGCATAAAAATGGATATATAATAAAAAAAGAACACAGATTTATAAGAAAGAAGAAAAAATACACAGTGTAAAACTCTGTAAATAAAAATAAAAAAAGGTACACAGTGTCACACAGAGTATTACACAGTGTCACACGGTTTTAAAAAAAACTGTGTTACACTGTGTAATACTCTGTGAAACACTGTGTACCTTTTTTAGGGTTCTTGTGTAAGGTGAGTCAATAAAAAAGGAAAAAGACCTTGGCTCCAATTTCTCGGGGCGGATTTCATTGATCTTTTATCCTTGCTGTAGGATCCGAATAATCCGATTTTTAAAGATCAGGGTTGATAAGTATAATCCTTCTAATCAGCGTTTTGTTCTATTAGTGTTCATAAGTAAGGTAAGTAACTAACCGAAAATATTTTACCAATATCCAATTCACTATCAATTCATCAGGCTGCCTGTGGCATTGCTATGGCTTCTGTATATTTTCTGTAATATAACTGTAAGTTATCTATATTAAGTAATACAAATAGCTTACAGTTATATTATAAAAGACTTACAGAAGCTATATTAATGACAGTGGCTAAGTACTGATTTGATAGTGAATTGGATTAAAAATAAAGGTGCCTGGCTGTTTTTTCTTTATTAGCAGCTCACCTTGCGCAAGCGGCAAATTAACAAATAGGGCCCCGAGTGCCCGGGGTCTATCCACAGAATTGTCTATACTCACCTTGCCCCTTGCGTAAGGTGAGTATATGAATTTATTATGACAAGGGTATAATAAGAATATGACAAGGGCATACTAGGATTCCTGACAGATCAATTACTGGTTCTTTGCCTGTTATCATAAAAAATAGCAACAATGCAGTTGAAAGAGTTTGCTTTGGAGAAATGATGTTTATCTATAGATTAATTTTGCAAAACATATTACAAAGTCAGGGAGAAACTATAATTACAGGAAGTATCAGGGCTCTATTTAACGGATTTCAACGGATCAACCCAGGTTAAATCTACAAATTCTTCCACTGTTCTTTTAAATCAAATTAATTTTAAATAGTTATAAAACAGGTTTTATTGAAAAACTTGCCATTTTTTAGAAGCAAGTTACTTTCAATGCTTATTTTTCCTTTGCCCATAAATTTCAAAGCAATTTCACTCATGCCATTGATGAAAGTGGTATCTCCATATTCACTGCTTGCAAGTTCGAATTCCAGGCAGCCAGTAATAAAGTTATACTTGTAATTTCCATGGCCACCTACCACTTTGAGTGTTACGGAATCAGGATATTTTAATTTAAATTTCAAACGGTATTCTAAATTTCCAAATACCCCAACTACATAATCAGTATTGATCTTAATTTCTGAACTGTCGTTTAATGCCAATAGGTTATGTCCCATGGGCGAATCATTTTTAAATTCAAAACCCAGGTCATTAAAATCTCCCCAGCTAATGTTTTTTATAAATGTGGGTGGCCCTGTTGGCTTGCAATAAAATTCAATCATTGCAGAGCCATAAGTGGTAAAAGCAATGGGCAAATCAATAATTTCGCCATTGACAGTGGAGGCAAATACCTGTTGATGGGTTGAATTATCATAAGTCTCAACTTTCCAGCCATAATTACCAGAAGCCAAGTACCACCAGTGGCCAGTGCCATTGGTCAACTTTATTTTAACCTTTATGTTCCCTGCAACGGGCATTTTTACTGCCAGTGAATAAAAAGTATATGCTTCAAATTTATGCACCTTCAAAGCTAAAATATTAAGTCCGTTCAATGTTGATGCCGGGTATTCAAAGGGTGAATCATAATGAAAATCAGAATGCAGGTTGAAATAAGTGATATATTTATCAAAATCGTTTATATGGGTTAAATCAATTCCCGATTCTTTATATTTGACAATAAGGTTTTGTCTTATTTTATTCAGATTTAAAACCAATGACTGGCTAATCAATGAACTTTGCAGGAGGGTATCATTTAGAATTCCATCTTTTTTCATGTCTAAAACAATATCAGCCTGCAATTTGGTAAGTTCAGCCGTTGTGCGATTGGCTTGCAGAATACATGAAATTGCCAATAGAACGGCATCTTCCTGAGATGAATTTATTATATCAAGTAATTCAGCATTGTCTATTTGAATACTATCAATGTTAAAAATCTTCAATAATTCATTTTGTGATTGAATTTTGGCCTCTTGTATAAGACTTCCTTTTGAAGAGATTAAATATTTTACCCTTTGAAATTCAAGATTCGTAAGTACATTTATGTTAATGCTTGTAATTTTCGTCAGATCAACGATCGCCTTTAGTATCATTCTTTCATTCGACAAACTTCCGGTTACTTCATTATAATAAAATCCATCGGCTAACACCTCCACATAAGGCGAAATCAATTCAACTCCCTTTAATTCAAAGTAGCCATCTTGATCGGTATTGGATTGAAAGGTCCGGCCCGTGGGCTTAAAATTGTTGTCGAGCTCATAAATGCTTACATTACTGCCATTTATAAATGGTCCTATTTGGGCATGCCCCATTAAATCAAATGACTTTTCAGCTCTGGCAGGGAGAGGGTCGTTTTGATCTTTACAGGAAAATAAGCTGAAAATCAAAGCTATTACACATAGAACAAAATATTTTTTCATAGCTACTTTATTAATGGAAATTAATATTTTACTTAGCAGCTTAACTATCTTTTCAAAATTCAACAATTAATGGATAAATTGGCTTATTGATCACTCATTCAGCTTTAACTTTTAATGCTTGTATAAATTTATCATTTTTTACCCAACTTTCAAAATATTCTTTACAAAATAATTCATTCTTGGATAAGCGAATCACCTATTGATCAATGTTCTATACTGTTGATCGTAATCCTATGCGGAATTATTTGATACGATGGGCTTTAAATTAATTACTTTTCAACTTTTAATATAATTGCCTGAAAATTAGTTATCTTTGAATAATATAAGATTTTTAAAGACAATTATTCAGCGTTTTTCCTTAAAACTATTTATTATGAAAAAGCTTCTCTTGCTTTTTTGGGCCGTGGCCTCACAAGTAGCTTATGCACAGGCGCCTGATCCTTACTTTATTGATAAAATGGCCATCAGTGAAGGCCAGTCCCATAAAAAATCAGCCATTTTTATTGAAGCCCCTGACAATGCTTCCTACGATTTGATCTATCAGCAATTGAACCTTGAGGTTGATCCGGCTGTAAGCTATATTACAGGGTCTGTTATTTCTAAAGTTAAATTGCTAAAAGAAAATATCTCTGAACTGTATTTTGATCTTTCTTCTGCATTGACTGTTGATTCCATCCATCTGGATCAGGGCGAGATTAATTTTCAGCATACGGTTGATAAAATCATCCTTACCCTTCCTTCCCCTGGTCAGAATAATTCAACCCATCAGGTGGAGGTTTTCTACCACGGTGCGCCTCCTCAAACCGGATTTGGTTCATTTATGGTTTCTACCCACAATGACGTACCGGGCCTCTGGACACTCTCCGAACCCTATGGAGCCAAAGATTGGTGGCCATGCAAGGAAAGCCTTTCCGATAAAATTGATTCAATGGATGTGTATTTAACATGCCCCAGCCAGTACAAGGGCGCCAGTAACGGAAAACTTATTTCAGACCAGGTTACAGGCCTTAAACGGACGGCTCATTGGCAACACCGCTACCCCATCGCCACCTACCTGGTGGCCATTGCAGTTACCAACTATGAAACTTATTCCAACTTTCTGGAGGTGCCTGGCGGGGAAAAAATCGAAGTGCTGAATTACATTTATCCTGAATACCTCATCACTGCCAAAAGCAAATCAACAGAAACACTTGATATACTGGCCTTCTACAATTCAAAGCTGATCACCTATCCATTTGCCAGTGAAAAATATGGACATGCTCAATTTGGCTGGGGTGGTGGAATGGAACACCAGACGATGAGTTTTATGGCTTCCCTGAATTTTGAATTGGTGGCTCATGAAATGGCCCATCAATGGTTTGGCGATTACATTACCCTGGCAAGCTGGCACGATATATGGCTCAACGAAGGTTTTGCCACCTACATGACCGGCCTGGTGTATGAAAGCCTGCTCAACGGGGATCATTGGCCGATCTGGAAAAATCAACAGGTTGAAAGAATTACATCATCACCCGGTGGTTCAGTGTATGTGACTGATACTACCAACGTTTCAAGTATTTTCGATGGCCGTCTCTCCTATGCAAAAGGGGCTTATTTATTGCACATGCTGCGTTGGGAAATGGGTGACGTGCAATTTTTTAAAGGACTTAAAAATTATCTGACCGATCCTTCCATTGCTTACGGTTATGCAAGTCATAACAAATTTGTTCATCAGATGGAAGTGGCTGCCGACACCTCCTTTACTGAATTTTTTAAAGATTGGTACTATGGCCAGGGCTACCCCACTTTCATTATAAATGAATTTACCGGATCTGGAAACAATGTAAATGAAAGAATTAGGATTAGCCAGGCTTCATCGCATCCCTCCGTCAGCTTTTTCGAAATGCATGTTCCCATCAGGGTTTGGAAAGACAATATATACCATGATATACGATTATACCATACAGCCCAGAATCAGGAATTTGTTATTTCAGATCAGAAAGTTGATTCCATTCAGTTTGACCCCCTGCAATGGTTGTGCGCCAAGGCGGACATCGTGTTAGCAGTTCCCGAAGTCTCAATTACTGCATCTATTCAAATCATTGCTGAATATTCCAAACACAACATAAGGATCATTCTGTCTGATTATAAAGGAAGAGAAGTTCTGCATATTTATGATTTAAATGGAAGAATTATTTTAACTGTTTTACTTAAGGATAAGGATTCGCACATTGATACAAGTACCTTGAGAAATGGAATGTATGTAGTTGAAGTTCAATCTAAAAATGATTATAAGAAAGAGAAAATAGTGATCAGCAACTGATAAAATACCCTTCAGATAATCATTACATTCATTTCTATCAAAATATAAACCGTGACAGGTTTATTTACTCACGCTGTGACTACACCAAGTTTAAGATCATTGCATTGGGCTGGTGTGAATTACACTCACCACCAGCCCTGAGCGTTTTCAGGAACTACAATAGATTAGAATAAAATAGTTACCTTTCCTGTAAATATGAAACCTATGAAAGTTTAAACTATTGAGATTGAAGATTGTAAATGAGCACAACTTTGAATTTGCCAACGATTCTGTTGTATCAAGCAGCTATTTTTTAAAGCTGACTTCACTCCCTGTAGGAATCTATGTTTGCAAAATGCTTTCAGGCAAGCAGGTCATCCGGACAGAAAAGTTCAGTAAATAATCCGGTAAATATATTGCATAAAAAAACACAAAAGGTTAAACTTACGCTTTTTTTTATGCAGTAAATAGGAACCAACTTTTAATTGCATTTCACTTTATCGTGGGTTTAATAGCTGAATATGAACTTTGAGGCAGGCTCATAAGTGTACCCTGTTAAATATCTCAACCATGGCTCTCCTGTTTTTATATTGAACCTTATATTGGGCCATCATGGTTGTTGCCATTTCCTTTCCACCTTCGATAAGGGCTATTTTTTTAAATAACTTTACCATGTATTCGTAATAATTACGTCCAGTATTTCTTTCAGCATATTGATTGATTACCTTCCAGAATAAATCAAGAGTTTCTTTGGGGTAATACTTGGCAAAGTGAGTATGATATTGATCCATTCTTTCAATCGAAAGGTGTTTCTCAATATACATTATTAATCTTGACGCATCATGCTCTTCTGCTAAAACATCAGCCACGGAATGGCTGAAGTCTTTGTCTTTCCTTTCAAAATTGGCAATGATATTATTCACTTCCTTTTCCCATTCATTAGATTTAAACGAAGATTTGTAGATGTGATAATGCTCTCTTTCAAAATGACTTTCAATAAATGTGTAAGCTATTTTTCTTATCACAGGTACATCATTTTCTTTTTGGGCAATAGACAATGCCAAATCTTCCCATTCCCTTTGGTAATGAATTCTGTTCAGTTGATTGGTATCCATAATATCAGCAATCAGCTTTTTCGCTTCTGCAAATTTACCATCTGCTATTTTTTGTTGAACTACCTGCTTACGAAAATTATTGATTTGTATATTTTCTAAAACAAGCTGCCAGGCAATTTCAGGTTGATTGTTCTTTTTGTAAAAAGCAATTTTTCGTTCAATTATTATTTGTGCTTCATTTGAACTTTTATCCTTTATATCCTGTAATTGGCTATCTTGAAATTTAATAAACTGATTGAATTCATTTTTTGTCCTTACAAGTTTCGCTAAAAGATCGTTGAAGTTATCATCCATTCCCGAAGCGGAATATTTGGGTTCGTCTAATTCGGACAAACAATATTCAAACAACTCATGTGAATTTATTTCAGGGATTGATGCTATTTCTGTTAAAAGTTCAAATGGTGTTTCCATATAAATGGGATCAATGTAGTCGATAATGTCATTATCAATTCCTTCCCTCCATTGAGCAAATTCTTCAATGCAAGCTTTACATATAGCAATCGCTTCATCTAAACGTTTCTGGGAAATATACTCCTTTGCTTTTGCAAACCATTCGTCCAAAATTTCTATCTCTATGGAAAGATTCTCATCCTCATACATATCATCATAGTCTAAATCAATATCTTTTAATGAGTTACGCAAAGCCAGGCTGTAACTGTTTTCTTGCTTTCCGGGTGCCTGTTGCAGAAATTCCAAAAGAAGTTTATTAGTGAATTCCGGATTGTATTTAGCGTGACTGACAATAAAATTAACCAATTTTTTATGAGTAACATTTTGTAATAATTCTTCAACTGAAATTGTATCTTCTTTGGGATTATTCATGTTTTTCGTCTTGCGACTGTCGATTGCCTCCTTAATCATTTTAATATGTTTACAGGGAGAGTAATCACTTGGACAAGAACAGGAATAAGTATCAATTTTGCCCTTGTTTATTTTTATTTTGATGTTATAGGTACCATAATTGCCAAGGTACTTAGCCTTCCAACTATTTTCAGATGTTTCCTGTAGGCTGATAATATTGTTGTACATATTTCAATAATTTTCATTCTTTTTATTCTAAAGGCATAATTATCTTAAATTCTTAAACCCTTTTTCAATTTCTAATGCCAATCTTTCAAAAACTATTTCAAATGGCGCTTCACCCTCTACAATAGCCACATCATGCTTTTCTTTGTACTTATCAAGAACAGGAATGGTCTTTTTTTCATGTTCTTTAAGTCTTCGTACTATTTTTTCAATACTTGTATCGTAGGGCTTGCATTCGTTGGTTTTGCTTCGCTTGTTGAGCCGCGAAATCAATTCAAGGGTACTTACCTGAATATCAATAATCTTACTAATGGTAGAATTGTGCTTTTTCAATATTCCATCTAAAATATATGATTGAACCAATGTTCTTGGAAATCCTTTGAAGATGTATCCTTTAACTGATTTGGAATTTTTAATTTTCTTCAATAATAAAGGTACAACAATTTCATCAGGAACCAATTCTCCGTTCTCATAGATTTGAGTAATTCTTTTGCCTAACTCTGTTCCTTCTGCTATTTCCTCTTCAAGCATTCTTCCTGTCGATATATATTCGAGGCCGTATTTCTTTGAAAGTTCTATGCCCTGAGAGCCTCTTCCGCAGCCGGGATAGCCAAATATCACCACGTTCATCAATTTTTTGCTCAATTCTTTATTGATGATTTCTTCTATCTGATCCGTAATTTCTTCTACTGATTTGAGCCCATCAATAGAAAAATAATTTCCTTTTTCCTTGTAAAAATCAAGTACCGGCAACGTCTTTTCTTCATATTCTTTCAACCTGTTTCTTATAACAAGTTCATTATCATCAAGTCTGCCTGATGTTTTACCTCTGTTTAAAAGTCGTGCAACAGATTCGTCTTCCGGCACTTCAATGCTGATCAAACAATTAAGCGAACTGTTCAATTGAATCATTAAACCTTCCAGTATATAGGCCTGTATGTAGGTCCGTGGGAATCCATCGAACAAAAAGCCACTGGCCTGCGCATTCTCTTTGATCGTTCTCTCGAGAATTTGTACAATAATTTCATCGGAAACAAGCTTCCCGGCTGCGATAATACCTTTGGCTTCAAGTCCCAGTTTGGTTTGTTCAGCAAGTTCATTGCGCAACAAATCTCCTGTGGAAATGTAAAACAGGTCATATTTTTCAATTAAATAGGCAGACTGGGTTCCTTTCCCAGCCCCCGGTGGGCCGAACAATGCAATATTGATCACGAGGTTGGTTTTTTAAATATACGAAAGATAAATAAACTCTTTCAATTATTAAACAAAAAACCTGTTTTTTTTTAATAATTAATTAGTCAGGCCACAGTTACAATTCATTTTTGAAGTCCATTTGTTTGGCAGGAGGTTGGTTATTATTAAAAATCAGAAATTGTGATCTGACATTTATCCAACTCCCTGTTGCATTTTAATTCTATGTAGATTGGTTGATATACGGCCAATTGTTAGTTAACAATTATCATTGTTAACTACACTTCTAACCAGTTCTTTGGTTAACTGTTTTTTGAAAATAATTACAGGGGCCAAAAACTGCATTTCAATCTTACTGGATATGAATTATTTAGCCTCTTTTTCTAAACGATAGAGCCATCAGCCGATTTCAGGCATTGGTATAGTTTCAATTTTATGCCCAGGCAATTTACGCTTTGCTTTTTATTCAGAAATAAATTAATCCAGCCTTCCTTTTCTTATCCCAATTTGGTTGTACCCATTACCATAACTATTGCTTCAGTATGTTTTCTGTATTATAGCTGTAAGCTAACTGTATTGTGTATTACAGTTAACATACAGCTATAATACAGAAGACTTACTGAAGCAATAGTTATGGTAATGGGTGTAGCCAAATAGAACGTCATCCGTTTATAGATTTAAAAACAACAGATAATAAGTATTGATTATTTTACCTGGACTGGATCCACTGACGGAAGAAAATCATAATTCATAAGGCGCTATCACGATGGGGCTTAGAGATAGTATTTATAATTATAATTTTGAAAAATTAATTCAGTTAAACAAAATCATAGCACCAGATGTAGATCGTGTGATGGTCATTGACATTGGAATTGGTGAATCTATGTAAAATTTCATTTTTCAGAATTTTTCATTTGCACAATCCATTCAAACCTTTATCTTCGTCCCCGAATAACACGAATCCTTAAAAAAGTAACATCATGTCGGTTACCCGTTTTGGCGTTTCATTGGAAGAAGAATTGTTAACTGCTCTTGATCAGTACGTTACTGAGAATAATTTCTCGAACCGGTCACAGGCTATCCGTTACCTGGTGGAGAAAAACCTGGCAGAACACAAATGGAAATGTGATAACCTGGTAGCTGGTGCCATGGTAATGGTTTACCCTTGCCTGAAACCTGAAATACGTACACGCTCCTCAGAACTTCAGTTTCAATATCGGGATGTAGTGATTGGCGGTCAGCAATTTAACCTGAACGAACAAAATTGCATGGAGATAATTGCTGTAAAAGGCACCTCGTTCCGGCTTACAGAATTGTCGGATAAGATGGTAAGCATAAAAGGAATCGTACATGGAAAACTGATCATGAGTAAAACACAATGATTTTTTTTGTATCTTAGGTAACACGAAATAAAATAATTGTAGCAAGCATCGATATGAATATAACTGATATAAATCCTGCCTTAAAAGAGAAACTCTCTATGCTTGACAATTGGTTCAGGCAAAGAAAAGGTTCCATTGTAGCCTTTTCAGGAGGGATAGATTCTACTATAGTGCTATACCTGGCAAGGAAATTCCAGGGACGGGACCATGCTATTGGCGTAATTTCCAACTCAGAAAGTCTAAAAAATAAAGATTTGCACCTGGCCCAAACTGTTTGTGCAGAATTTGACATACAGCTTAAAATCATTAAGACTGATGAACTAAATGATACGCGATATAGCCAAAATCCAATTAACCGATGTTTTTATTGCAAAGATCATTTGTTTCATGACCTTCAGGAATTAAAACATGAATACCCTGGGTTTGAAGTGTTAAGCGGCACCAATTATGACGATCTGGGAGACTATCGTCCAGGGATTGAGGCGGCTCATAAAAACCTGGTATTGTCACCATTGGTAGATTGTAAAATTACCAAAGCGGAAGTACGGGAGATGGCCAAACACTTCGGGTTGCCTAACTGGAACAAACCTGCCAGTCCATGCCTGAGCTCACGCATACCCTACAATCAGGCTGTTACGATTGAAAAGTTAAAACAAATTGAGGCTGCTGAAGAAATTCTCAATAGCTATGGCTTTGAAGATGTCAGGGTTCGTCACTTTGGAACTTTTGGCAAGATTGAAGTTCAGAAAGATGATTTGGAGAAACTTTATTTGATCAAAGAAAAGGTAATTGCTGAAATCAAAGCCGTTGGCTTTACTCATATAGATATTGATGAAGAAGGTTTGGTATCGGGAAAAATGAACAGGGCAATTAAAGATTAATGGTAAATGATTAATGATTAATGGTTAATGATTAATGAAAACGTGCCGATCGGGGGCGAAGCCATTAACCATTAACCATTAACCCATTAACCATTAATAATTAAGCATTTATCATTAACCATTAACCATTATTTTTAATGATATGAAGGAAAATATATTAAAAGATAAAAGTTTCAGATTTGCGATAAGAATTGTGAAACTGTATAAATACTTGTGCGATGAGAAAAAGGAATTTGTCTTGTCAAAGCAAGTTTTGCGCAGCGGGACTTCAGTAGGTGCAATGGTTCGAGAATCAGAACACTCCGAAAGTAAAGCTGACTTTATTCACAAATTGGCTATAGCCCAAAAAGAAATAAACGAAACCATATACTGGCTCGAATTGATGTGCGAAACGGAATACATTTCAGAAAAAGAATTTCAAAACATTCATTTGGAGGCAGTCGAAATAATTAAGATGATAACAAGCAGTATTAAAACGGCCAAATTAACCATTCACCCATTAACCATTAATAATTAATAATTAACCATTAACCATATAACCAATGAAAATACTATACTATGATTGTTTTGCAGGGATCAGCGGAGATATGAATCTTGGCGCCATGGTTGATTTAGGGGTCGATCCTGATTATTTGATTGCTGAACTTGAGAAATTAAATATTGAAGGGTTTCATCTTGAAATTCAGAAAGACATCCGCAGAGGAATTTCAGGAACCAAAGCTACGGTGATCATTGAAAATCCGGACAACGAAAAGCACCGTCATTTAAGACATGTAGAAGAATTGATCAACCAGAGCAGTCTTTCTTCGGAAGTAAAGGTGCTATCACTTAAAATCTTTGACCTGATTGCTGTTGCCGAAGCCAAAGTGCACAATATCAGCAAGCAATCGGTTCATTTTCATGAAGTGGGTGCCTTGGATTCAATAGCCGACATTGTTGGAGCTGCCATTTGCCTTGATTTTTTGAAAGTAGACAAAGTGATGTCTGCTCCCATTCAGTTGGGTGGCGGAATGGTGAAATGCGCCCATGGCCTGATGCCAGTTCCGGCTCCTGCAACCGCTTTAATTGTTCAGAATGTACCCATCAAGGCTGGTTTGGTACAGCATGAAGCTACCACCCCAACAGGTGCTGCCATTCTTGTTGCCACGGTTGATGAATTCACAGACCAGATTGATTTCCAAATACATAAAACTGCTTATGGAATCGGACAACGCGACATCTCGGAAGTACCCAATGTATTAAGGGTTTACCTGTCGGAAAACAACGATGTCACCGACAATACTACCTTGGAAGAGGCCTGGATGGTGGAATGTAATATTGATGATATGAACCCTGAATGGTATGATCATCTTTTCCGTAAACTTCTGGAGGCCGGGGCCAGCGATGTGTTTTTGACTCCCATTATCATGAAAAAGTTAAGGCCTGCCAATACATTGTCGGTACTATGCAACAATAAAATAAAGCCTGAGATAAAAGCCATTATTTTCAGGAACAGTACTACTATCGGGCTGAGGGAGCATGCTGTTACAAAAACTGTATTGGAACGACAGGTAAAGGAAATTGAAACAGAAATTGGGAAAGTAGCTGTGAAATATAGTTTTTTTGAAGGTAAGGAAATCCGTTTCAAGCCTGAATCTGATGAGTTAGCCAGACTTGCTGTTCAGCATGGGCTTAGTTTGAATGAGGTAGAAAAAATAGTCAATAAAAATCGTTGATATGGACATTCGTGACATTCTTGAAAAGTATAAAGAAGGTGAGATGGAAATGGCTGAAGCCTTGTCTCATTTCACAAAAAGGGGTATTGAGGAAATGGGATTTGCCACCATCGATACCGATCGTCTTCACCGTACAGGCTTACCGGAGGTGATTTATTCAGCGGGGAAAACTACTGAACAAGTGCGGTTGATAGCCGAAAGAATGTACAACAAAGGGATTGACATACTGGCAACCCGTGCCACCGAGGAAGTTTATCTGGCTGTTAAAACTGTTGTGCCTGGGGCAGCTTATAACTCATTGGCCAGAACCATTGTATATAAGCACAAGGAAGAGCTTAGAGGGAAAGGATACATTGCCGTTGTGTCGGCAGGGACATCTGACCTTCCGGTAGCTGAAGAGGCTGTTGAAACAGCCAGGTTTTTAAATAATAAAGTGGAAGCCATTTATGATGTGGGTGTAGCAGGTATTCACCGTCTATTCAACAAATGGGAGATTATTCGCAATGCACGGGTTGTAATTGTGGTGGCCGGCATGGAAGGTGCACTTGCAAGCGTGGTGGGTGGACTTGTTGATAAACCGGTGATTGGCGTTCCAACCAGCATTGGATATGGAGCCAACTTCCAGGGATTATCTGCCTTGTTAGCGATGTTAAACAGTTGTGCGGCAGGCGTATCGGTTGTAAATATCGACAATGGCTTTGGTGCAGCATGTCAGGCCTCATTGATCAACAAATTGTAATTTTTTAAAATGAACGAAATAGTTTTGCTTTCCATCACGGCAGCTTCCCTCGGATTCATTCACACTGCCCTGGGACCGGATCATTACCTCCCATTTATCGTGTTAAGCAAAGCAAGAAACTGGAGTGTGACAAAAACCATGTGGATCACTTTTATTTCAGGCGTTGGCCATGTAGGAGGCTCTGTAGTGATCGGACTTATTGGGATTGCATTGGGCATAAGTTTAAATAAATTGACATCTATTGAAGATTTCAGGGGCAATACGGTTGCATGGTTATTGATTGCTTTTGGACTTGCATACACGATTTATGGATTGTACAAGTTTATAAAAAATGGAGGACATCAGCATCTGCCCGATTATTTAATACCTAAAAGCATCCGCCAGATCAAACATCAGGTCAACCATGGTTTGGAGAAAAAAGTAGATGAAACGAAATTAACGCCCTGGGTCTTGTTTATCATCTTTGTTTTTGGTCCATGCGAAGTTTTAATTCCCATGTTATTCATTCCCGCAGTACAAAGTAGCACCATTGGCATTGCCTCAGTTGCACTTTTCTTTGGCATTGCTACCATTGCTACCATGATGTTGATCGTTTACCTGGGGCATGTAGGATCGGCATTTTTGAAATTTAAATCCAAAGAGAAATACATGCACTTGGTTGCAGGCTTAGTCATACTTTTCTCAGGCCTTGGAATGCATTTTTTTGGGTGGTAAATATATTCCATGAATTCGAATTATTTAATACAAAAGGAATGTTCTCAGTCATTTTTACACGTCCTGATAAGGTTGCTGTTTCATCACTTAGAAATAAAACTACCAAAGATACTACCGCAATTGCAAATTGCGGGACCCCCTTCCCCAGACACCGAAGGGACAGACGATTGGAGGATTAATGATCAGGTGACTACTCTTCAATAGAGAATTTGGGTTTAGGATCTTCAGAACATTGATTGAAAATAGTCGTCTGTCCGCGTAACACTTCACAGAAATTCTCGGATTTTAGATCGTGGTCCTTTTCCAGTTATCGATTTTCAAGCCTGGTATTCTGCCGAAATGTCTTTTGTTATTAGTCACAAGAGTCATTTCATTTTCAATAGCAACCCCGGCTATTAATAAGTCAATATCGTCGAGTGTATTTCCTGACTGTCTGAGAGATGAATATAATTCAGCCGAAATTTTTACTGATTTCTCAGTAAGTGGAATTACAATATTCTCAGCTGCAAAATCTTCAAAAACAGCTAATTGTTTCAATGCATTCTTTGCAAGTAAACCGCTTGTGATTTCGTAATAGGTAACCAGGCTTATCTCGATCAGATCGAAATGATCCAGATAGGTATTGAATTTTTTGACCACTTCTGGATCGACTTTGAAATAATAAGACAGTATATCTGTATCGATCAGAAATCTATTCATTTCGTCTTTTGTTTCTTTGTCGATTTTCTATCAGATTTTCCGTCAAGGTATTAAAAGTTTCCGAGTCAAGATTTTCCCATGCTCCTGCAAAGGATAAGTTTTTATCCTTTGCAGGAGAAGTTCGTTCAAGTTTGGATACCAATTCATTTAATTCATTCAATTTGTTCGAAGGAATTCTCTGTATCCTTCGAATCAATTGGCTTCGTATTTGAGTTTCTGTAATCATCCCGTTATGTATTAATTTGTGTTCAAATTTATTAAATATTTAAGTAACCCCGCAAAATAATTTTCTGAAGTAATCATCTTTCTTACCACTGGCAAAAGAACTTTTGCCTCCGCACAATCAGATACTCAAATATACTGATTTCGTCAGACTTTATGAACACATAGAAATAATGGAGGTGACTGCTGCTAAAGGAGAGGGTTGGGGTGCAGGATGAGAGGATTCTACCTATAACAGAATTTGAAATGTATTGGAGTTCTGAGGATCGTACCAACATCTCGGACAATGGTGTTTTTTTGCAAAAGAGGGTTCAATGTGCTGGTTTTTCCAATTCCATTTGAACAGTCTATAATTCTTTAGATTATTCATTCATAGGCATATGAGGAAAATAACCGCGGGTTGCACTGGTCTAAAAATTGTACTGCTTATATCCATCAAAAATATAAACAAATATTTGTTTCTTTTGTTTCGCTAATGAAAGTATTAATTATTTACGTTTAAAATTATTATTATGGAATTAAAAAGCATTTTAAAAAACAGCTCCACAGTTTTATCTATATCTGCTTTATTGCTGTTTGCATCTTGTAGTAGCAATGAGGTGACAGACAAGCCAAGCGATTTAAAACCAGTTCAACCCAAACCTGCCTGGGGCAAAGACTTGACCGACCCGATGGCAGTAGTAATTGAGAAGTTAGTCAGTTATAAAGATCCGCCTTTGGTTACCTTATCGGCTCAGGAAGCCCGAAAGCAACATACTCCAGCGGATGCCGCGATGGATGTTATCAAGGAACATAACCTACCAGTGCCGATCAACAATGTAGACACCACAGGCATGGACATTCCGGTGGAAGGAGGGACAATACACCTGCGCATTTACACTCCAAAAACCGGCAAGGCTATGTATCCTGTAATCGTTTATTATCATGGCGGGGGATGGGTAATAGCCAATCTGGATACCTACAATGCATCAGCACAAGGATTGGCAAACCAGGTTGAAGCAGTGGTAGTATCAGTAGCGTACCGGCAAGCTCCGGAACATAAATTCCCTACAGCCCACAATGACAGTTATGCCGCGTATGCATGGACAGTTGAAAACGCGGCTTCTATCAAGGGCGACCCTAAAAAGATCGCCGTGGTAGGAGAAAGCGCTGGTGGTAATCTTGCCTGTGCTGTAAGTATAATGGCAAGAGACAAAGGCATTCAATTACCAGTAAATCAGGTATTGGTATATCCAATCGCTGGTTATGATTTCACCACCCCGTCATACATGGAAAGCGATAGTATCAATCCGTTGAATACGGACTTAATGAAATGGTTCTTTGACAAATACTTAAATAATCCCTCTGAAGGTATGAACCCATTGATTTCATTGGTAACTGCCAATCTGAAAGGATTACCACCTACGACCATTATCGGGGCTCAGTATGACCCTTTGCGCAGTGAAGGTAAAATGCTTGCCGATAACCTTAAAAAAGCAGGCGTAAAGGTTAAATATAAATTATATGATGGAACAACCCACGAGTTTTTTGGCATGGCTGCCGTTGTCCGTGAAGCGAAACAGGCACAAGCCATGGCTGCCTCAGAATTGAAGGCTGCCTTCAATAAATAAAGCAATGCTCTTGAAAAAGTCTTGCTTTAGTATTTTTAGAGACTGTTTAAATTTTATTTTTTGAATCTTTTAAGCATTCGTAAAGCAAATAAAAATATGCATTTAAAATGTCTTGCAGAAAATATTTCCTTTTATGGTTGCTTAATAACTGACAATAAATGTTTTATATTAAAATATTCTAAATTAAAACAGTCTCTAAATAATTACCCTTTACGATAGAATTGCTTTTTTGTTAACAATAAATTACTTAAATATTTGATTGCCCTACTTACGCGGGGATTATTCTATTTGGTAACAATCCCACAAAGTTTCTCTCAGGATGTTATACGCAATATGTACGATTTGCCGGGAAACACCGTGCAGGAGAAATACTGAATGACCATAAGTTTGATGGCAACCTGGTAAAAGCGCTTGGTAAATGCGCTTGGTAAAATGGATACTTTCGTTGAATTAAGTATCGCCAAAGAAAAGCCCATACCCATATCGGCACTGCGTGAAATGAAGATCATCAGCTATCCCTATTATGCCACTCGTGAGTTATTGATGAATGCAGTGATGCACCGAGATTATGAATCGAACTCACCGACCCGTTTTTATGAGTTCGACAGCTACATTGAGATTCAGAATGCCGGTGGTTTATATGGAAAAGCGCGACCTGAAAATTCTCCCGAAGTCAATGATTATCGGAATCCTGTGATCGCTGAAGCGATGAAAGTATTGGGGTATATGAACCGTTACAACAGGGGCATTATCAGGGTGCAAAAAGAACTTGCAGAAAATGGGAACGGGAAAGCAATTTTTGATTTGAACCTGATTACCGCGTTTAAAGTGATTGAACCTATATCAACCAGAGCTAATTTAGGGATAAATTAATTGACTGATAAGCAATTGAAGATTCTTGAATATTGTGAAGAAGCCAGAAGCCGTGAAGAGATTCTTACTTTTGTAGGGTTATCGAATCAAACAAAAAACTTTAAAAAACATGTAATACCGCTCATTGAAGCTCAATTATTGGCCTATACCAGACCAGAGAAAGCAGATATTAGGGGACAACAAAATATTCTTACTGACTTTGGGAATACTTTATTTAGCAAAGAAGAAGATGAATGAACCGTTTGCTAGTTACTTTTTGGGTAGTTGCTAGTTACTTTTTCAAGTAAGTAAACAAACAAGCAAACATCTGTTAATGAATGAATTAGTTAATGAATGTGTTTTCTTAAAGAAACAATTGCTAGTTACTTGTAGTTACTTTTGATGATACTTTTTAAGATAGATCGGTATGACGACCAACACAAAGGAAGACACGAAGAAATAATAATTGAATGCCAGATCTTTTTGTCTTTGTGTTTAACTTGTTTATTCGACTTTTAGGACACTAAGTTAGATCTGTGATCTTTTTTCTTTTTTATTAAATATCTGTGTTCATGCGTAAGGTGGAGTTACATAGTGTCTCTAAGAAAACTTGCAATTAATTATAGGTCAACAACATGGTGTTGATAACTTTTTTGAATCTTTCAGGTTAAATATTTTGATAAGTCAATTAAAATGCAATAATTCAGGGTATTATTGCATGAGGATAGCATATTCTGACAGTCAGACAAAAAAAGATTCAACCATGAGAAAAAGATTCGAACAACAATTGGGCCTGGGGCAATTACCTATCGAAGCGACCTGTATTGATCCCAAAAGCAAGAACGCATTAGACCAACTTTTAGCAGCCCTGAAGGCGATCTATTGCAACAAGAAATACAACCAGGAGTATTCGGTATTTTAGAGGGACACATCAATTCGGGGAAGAAAAATACAGGAAGGACAGGAATGGATTTGTGGAGTATTTTTGTTTTGGCCCAGGTACGGTTGTGCTTGAATTTAAGTTACGATGTTCTGCACGATCTGGCGAACAATCACCACAATATGCGATGCTTGATGGGCGTAGAAAAGGGCTTTGGATTTGAACGTATTGAATTTGAATACCAGAATATTTATGACAATGTAACCTTACTCAGCGATGAGATGGTGTGGGAGTTAAACCAGGCAAATCCTGGATTTCGGGCATGGAGAGGTGTTTAAAAAAAAAGAAACTACAGCCTTGCGCTTAAAGTCAGATAGTTTTGTGGTAAAAAGCAATGTTCATTTCCCTACCGACTATAACCTGTTATGGGATTGTACCCGTAAATGCCTTGGTACCGTTTCAAGAATAAAGAATAAACATAATGATATTGAAGGTTGGCGTAAAATAGGCAACTGGAAGACTGAAATGAAAAGTTTAATGCGCAACCTGGGTCAAGCCAATCGTTCAGGGGGTAAGAACAAGAAGGAAAAAGTAGTTGCTGCGGCTGAAAAATACCTCAGTAAAGCAAGGTTACTGCTAAAAAAGCTAAACGAAGAAAAGCCCATGTTTCCGCTGGACGACATGGGCGATCTGGCATTGATCATTACTTTGGAACATTATATGGAGCTGCTTGAAAAGCATATCAACCTGGTTGACAGGCGTATATTAAAAGGAGAAACCATACCTCACGCAGAAAAGATGTTTTCGGTATTTGAAACCTACACCGAGTGGATCACTAAAGGGAAGATGAACCCCAGTGTTGAACTGGGCAAAAAGCTGAACATCACCACCGACCAGTGGGGGCTGATCTTGGATTACAAGGGGTAAAATTCATTCTCTCGAATATGCCTGGTAGAATAAAAAGCATTAAAAATGTGAGTATAAATACAAAATTTGAGATCAATGATTTTATTAATTCATTCAATGAAATAATTGATAAAATATATAATTATTCAGACATAGATGGAATTTTCGTAAAATTATTCAAAAAGGCAAAGTTATTTGATGTTTGCATAGA
>Ga0123339_10000459_pt1 | contig 32346 bp, 24 predicted proteins | sample lystaG_FD_89956 | JGI IMG/M metagenome (GOLD analysis project Ga0123339, IMG submission 89956) | Glacier valley bacterial and archeal communities from Borup Fiord, Nunavut, Canada, to study Microbial Dark Matter (Phase II) -... | ecosystem: Environmental > Aquatic > Freshwater > Ice > Glacier ...
CTGCTGGGCAGATCATCCTCTTTATTGACGAGCTACACACCGTCGTCGGGGCGGGGGCCGCTGAAGGTGCGATGGATGCCAGCCAGATGCTCAAGCCGATGCTGGCGCGGGGAGAATTGCACACCGTGGGTGCGACCACCCTGGACGAGTACCGCAAGCACATTGAGAAGGATGCTGCCCTGGAACGCCGCTTCCAGCCAGTGATGGTCAATGAGCCAACGGTGGAGGACACGATCAGCATCCTGCGCGGTTTGCGCGAACGCTATGAGGTGCATCATCGGGTGCGGATCACCGACTCCGCACTGGTGGCGGCTGCCGTCCTCAGCAACCGCTACATCACCGACCGCTTCCTACCCGACAAGGCAATAGACCTGATCGACGAGGCGGCCAGCAAGATGCGGATCGAGATTGACAGCAAACCGACCGAGATTGACGAACTAGATCGCCGCATCAATCAGTTGGAGATTGAGCGTGAGGCTCTGAAGAAGGAGCGCGACACCGCCAGTCAGGAGCGGCTGGGGCGCATCGAGAAGGAAGTGGCGAACCTCAAGGAGCAGGCCGCCGAACTGCGCGCCCGCTGGCTAGGCGAGAAAGAGGCACTGGGCAAGGTTAGCGAACTGAAGGAGCAGATTGAGGCGGCCACCCTGGAGCTTGAGCAGGCTACCCGCGCCTATGACCTTGAGCGGGCTGCCCGCATCCAATACGGCCAGCTACCCGACCTCAACCGCCAGTTGCAGGGGGCTGAGACCGCCATCGTGAGCGGCGGGGGCAACCGCTTGTTGAAGGAGGAAGTAACCGAGGAGGACATCAGCGAGATCGTCGCCAAGTGGACGGGTGTGCCAGTCAGCCGCATGATGGAGGGTGAGGTCGCCAAGCTGCTGCGGATGGAGGAGCGGCTGCACCTACGAGTGATCGGGCAGGAGGAGGCGATCAGCGCGGTCGCCAATGCAATCCGCCGCGCCCGTGCTGGCCTACAAGACCCTAACCGCCCACTGGGTAGCTTCCTATTCCTCGGCCCAACGGGGGTAGGCAAGACAGAGCTAGCCCGCGCGCTTGCGGAGTTCATGTTCGATGACCAGAACGCGATGGTACGGATCGACATGAGCGAGTACATGGAGAAGTTCGCGGTGTCGCGCCTGACTGGTGCGCCGCCCGGCTATGTCGGCTACGAGGAAGGCGGCCAGTTGACGGAGGCGGTGCGCCGTCGCCCCTACAGCGTCCTGCTGCTAGACGAGATTGAGAAGGCGCACCCAGACGTGTTCAATATCCTGCTGCAAGTATTGGATGACGGGCGACTGACCGACTCGCAGGGGCGCACAGTAGACTTCAAGAACACCGTGGTGATCATGACCTCTAACGTTGGCAGCCAGTACATTAGCGGCGGCCAGGCGGTGGAGGAGATGCGCGAGGAGATCACCGAGGCACTACGCGACCAGTTTCGCCCAGAGTTCCTCAACCGCATCGACGAGGTTGTAATCTTCAACCAACTGACACTCGCCGAACTGAGCCAGATCGTGGACATCCAGCTAGCGAGTGTCCGCAAGCGGCTAGCCGAACGCAAGCTGGGGCTGGAGGTAACAGCGGCGGCGCGGCAACTGCTGGCAAACGAAGGCTTCGACCCCAATTACGGCGCACGCCCGCTTAAGCGCACGATCCAACGGCGGCTACTCGATCCGCTAGCCCTCACCACCCTGCAAGGTGGCTACCACGAGGGCGACACGATCCAGGTGGATGCCCAGGATGGCAAGCTGGTCTTTGCGAAGGAAGCGCAGGCAGCAATAGCCTAGATAACAAAACAGCACCAGCTTTCAACGGAGGGGTAGTGGGCAGCCGCAGCAGCCCTCGCTCCTCATCACACCTACCGTTCGCTAACCATGCCCCCAACACGTGCAGCTTACGCAGCAAGCGATCCTCTATCCTGTCGGTCAGGTAGACTGTGCCGCCGCTCTGCAAGCGCACGCCGTAGAGGTTGCGGGCCGCCAGGTAGTCGGCCAACGCTGCTTCGTGCTGGCCCAGCCGCAGGTATGCGTCGCCACGCTCCTCATAAAACTCCGCGTTGTCTGGCTGGATCGCCAGCGCATGGGCATAGCTGTCCAAAGAGTGGGCTAGCTCTCCGTTACGCAGGTATAGCCTGCCAAGTTGCAGGGCGGCGGCGGCCCGTAGCTGCTGAGGGTCGTCATCCAGTTCGCTGGCTAGCACGGCGGCATACTCGTGGATCGCGGACCTCAGCTCACCCGCTTGTTGCTGGGTTTCGGCCAAGTCGAAGTGCAGTTGAGCGGCGGCAGTGGGGTTAGCTTGTAGGGCGGCGGCGTACTCCTCCGCAGCGGCCTGGTAGTCGCGGCTAGCAGCATAGCGGACAGCCTGCCGTTGATGGGCAAGGGCAATCTGCGCTGCTTGCCCCTGCTGCTGCTCAAGGCGGGCGGCTAGTAGTTGCAGCCCACCAACGCCCACCAGCAGGATCGTCAGTAGCAGGCCGAGGCGCAGGCGATTGTGACAGGGGGCTGGCGGCGGATGCGTGCTGACTACTTGCCGCTGGTGCGACGGCCAGCGTTCATCATGCTGCTGTGCAGTGGGCGGATGTAGAGGATGATCCGCTGCTCATCTGGGCGGTGCCAGGGATAGTCGCGGCCAATGTACCGCTGGGCTAGGCCGTTGATGAAGGCCAGGTCGTGGTCATCCTCTACCTGCTCAACAACCCCACGCAGTTCCAGATAGCGGAACTGGTTCTCTGGGTCAACAATGGAGAGGGCGATATGGGGATCGCGCTCAAGGTTGCGATACTTCTGGCGGTGACGCGTCAGCGTGAGCTTGATGTACTGGCCGTCCCAGGCGAACCAGACCGGGTTGACTTGCGGCTCCCCCTGTGTGCCGAGCGTAGCGACGTGGGCCAGCAGCGGCAGCGCGAGCAGGTCAGAGTGCGTCTCAGGGATGATCATCGCTTCCTCCTGTTTTGCGCGATCATGACAACGGGCAAGCAGCACCGAACGTCATTCGTTCAATGCGTCGAGCAAAAGGCGGTTGAAGTCGGCGGGCGAGTCCAGCATGGGGAAGTGGCGCGACTTAGGAAAGATATGCGTCCGCACGTGGCGTGGCCCCTTGCCATTCTGGAAGAACTGAATCTGGTCGGGGTTGACCACCTCATCATCACCACCGTGCGTCGCCAGCACTGGCACCTTGATGTTGCGTAGCTCCTCGCGCAGGTCAGTGCTGACCAGTGACTCCATGCTCTGGCGGCTGGCTTCTGGTGTCACCTTCGCCATATCCTCCAGGATTTCGTTGTACCAGACCTGCCAGTTGGTGGCGATCCAGCGTTGCAGCAGCGGCTTGTTGAGGGTGGCAACCGAGTTGGAGCGCACCAGACGGTTGAGGGTGCGGTTGGCAGCCATCTTGAACAGGGGCGTAACCGACTTCCCCACCACAGGACTGCCGACGGTGACGAGGCGGCTGACGCGATGGGGGTATTCGAGGCTGAGGCGCATAGCGATGGTGCCACCCATTGAATGGCCGACTACCGGCGCGTCGATCAGGCCCATGCGATCCATGAACTTGTCTACCAGTTCGAGGTAATCAGTCAGGGTACAGTCGTGGTGGTTCTTATCACTGTCGCCGAAGCCCCAGAAATCAAGGGCGTAGCAGCGGTAGCCCCGCGAGATCGACTCCATGGTACTCATCCAGTACCGCCAGGAACCCATCCAGCCATGGAGGAAGATGACTGGCTTGCCCCGCCCGATCACCTCGTAATGTACCAACCCATTGTCAATGACGATTGCGCTCAACTGGACTCCTCGCCCCCGACCCCGCCCCTTGTGGGGAAGGGGTGTAGTTCACACCCTGTCCACGAACGCACTGCTGCACGCCCGCTTGCTAGCCAGCTAGCCGCTTTGTTCGGCGATCAAGCTACGCACCCGGTTGATCAACTCCTCTGGCACATAGGGCTTGAGGATGTAGGCTACTGCGCCCGCCTCCTTACCCTCGGCGATCTCGGACTCCTGACCGAGGGCAGAGAGAAAGACGACTGGGATGTGGGCGAAGGCAGCTATCGCCTTAATCTGGCGGCAGGCGGTCAGGCCGTCCATTACTGGCATTCGCACATCCATCAGGATCAGGTCGGGTAGCTCCTGGGGAGCCATCTCCACTGCCTGCTGCCCGTTCTCAGCCTCTACCACTTCAAAGCCACCATAGCGCAGGCTGAAGCTGGTCAGCATCCGAATATCCGGCTCATCTTCCACTACCAATATCTTTGCCATTTAGGACGGCTACCTCCAAGGTTCAGGTGCGACTCTCAAACCACTTTTTGCGCTCGGCGAGCAACCAGGTTGCTCCAGGGCTGGGTACCGATCTCGGCCCGGTTGGCGGCGTTGATAATCCGCACCATCTTAGCACTAAGTTGGGCTTTGCTCAAGCCCTCCATCTTCTGCAACAGGCCTCTGGCATTGTAATAGCCACCGAAGGCCAGGGCCGCCAGGATGAATCGTGTTCAACTCCTTGTACTCGGCACTGCTGGTTGGCTCACTAACCTTCGGGTAAACCTCCTTCACCCAAAGGTAGCCACCTGGTTGTAGGGCTGCCTGGGCTAGCTCCACCACCTTCGCCAACTGGTGGGTGTGCATCATGATCGTAGAGGCGTAGGCCAAATCGAAGGGGCCAGCGGGTAGCTCCTGTTCCACATCAGCAGCGATGAAGTCTGTATTTTGCAAGTGCAGGCTAGCAGCGTGTTCCCGCGCCAGCCCAATTGCCGCTGCATCCTTGTCTATCCCCACCAATTGCGCAGCAGGGTAGACCTCGCGCAGCACCTGCCCCAACTGACCTTCGCCGCAGCCGAGATCGAGGATGCTATGCACCTCATCCCCAACTAGCCGCTTTGCGTTGGCACGGATGTAGTTGCTGAACAGCCGCGTCTGCGTTTCTAGCCGCTGGCGATCCAGAACGGAGTTGCCAAGCACGTATGATTCTTCCACTACTTACTTACCTCTCTCGTCGCATCTGGGGCAGCCGTCGCGGTAAGCGGCAGCACCTTCTTGATCTGGTCTACGATCTGGCCGACGGAGAATGGTTTAGTCAGCAGTTCCTCGGCCCCCAGCTTGAGCATATGCACGCGGGCATCGGCGAGCGGCACGCTGGCGGTAAGCATTATCACCGGGATGTTACGGGTGCTTTCGTCGTGCTTAAGCGTCTCCAAAACCTGGGTGCCGCCCACGCCTGGCATCCGCACATCCAGCAAAATCACATCGGGCCGCCGCTGGGCAACCCGACGTAGGCCGTCCTCACCACTGAAGGCAACCGTAACATCGAAGCCGTAGCTCCGCAGAGCTACTTCAAGACCCTCTACTACGTCACGCTCGTCATCAATGATCAGCACGCGGCCAGGATTGTCGGCACTGGGATGGATAAGAACCCGCTCGATGCTACGGAGCAGGGTGGCCTGATCAACAGGCTTGGGCAGGAAGTCCACTGCGCCGAGGGCGAATCCTTCCTCATGTTCGCTCACCAGGCTGACGATCACCACTGGGATACCAGCCGAGTTGGGGTCTTCGCTGAGGGCGCGCATCGTCTCGAAGCCGTCCATCTGCGGCATGATGATGTCCATTGTGATCAGATCGGGCAACTCCTGGGCGGCAATCTCGATGGCCCCACGCCCGCTATATGCTTTGAACACTTCGTAGCCTGCGCCTTCCAAGGCAGCGGCCAGGCGGTCGGTCACGCTTGGGTCGTCGTCCACCACCAGGATGCGAGCCTTCTTGTTACCCTGCCGTGCTGCGACTTCAAACGGAGGCTCGATTTGGCTGTTAGGCAGCGTCTCGACGAAGGCAGGCATAGTGAAGTGGAAGGTCGTCCCTGCACCCAGGGTGCTATCCAACCACATCTGTCCACCCTGAATCTCGACCAGGTTCTTGGCGATCACCAGCCCCAGGCCGGTACCCTCTTGGATGCGGGCTTGTTGGTTGTCGGTGCGGAAGAATGAGGTGAACAGCTTCTCTTGGTCCTTCTCCGAGATGCCAATGCCGTTGTCCTGCACGTCCACTTGCACCGAGCGACCATTACTACCAAGGAGGCAGCGCACGCGGATTTGGCCGTTGTTCGGTGTATACTTGACGGCATTGGTGAGCAGGTTGGTCAGCACCTGCTCGATGCGGGCGCGGTCAACCTTGACTTCTGGCAGGTTGGGCTGCACATCCACACTGAGGTTCTGGCCCTTAGCCTCAGCCAGTCCACGCAGGTTGCTGGCAGTGGACTCCACGATCTCGGCTGCCTCGTAATACTTGGTGTCAATAGACTGGGCGATCTTGCCCGTCTCGATGCGGCTGACCATCAGCAAGTCATCGGTCAGCGTCTTCATCCGCTCGGCATTGCGCTTGACCGCCAGCATGATGTTCTGCTGCATGGGGCTGAGAACTCCAGCGGCACCCATCAGCAGCAGGTCTGTGTTACCCTTGATTACGGTCATCGGGGTGCGGAGTTCGTGCGAAACCGTAGAGACGAAGTGCGACTTCTCCATCTCCACCTCTGCCTCACGGGTTATGTCGCGCAAGACGGCTACGATACCCATCGTGTCACTGCTGCTGGCGGTGACTGGAGAGATGTTTACGTTGACGATCCGTTCGCTGAGGTTGAAGCGGCGGCGGCTGAGGTTGGTTTGGCCGCCAGTTCCTTCGCCCGCCGACCGAATCACGCTCGTCACCAAGTCTAGCAGTTCGGGGCTGGCGTTGGTGATCTCACGCAGGTCGTCGGGGACTTGCTTGCCAACCAACTGGCTAGCTGGCACGCCAAGTATTTGCTCGGCGGCAGGGTTGACCAGGCTGATCGTGTTGTTGCGGTCGAACACCAGCACACCATCCACGATACTCTCCAGGATCGCCCGCGTCTTGGAGGTCTCCTGCTCTTGCACCAGCAGGTTACCCGCCAATTGGTCGGCCTGTTCGCTGATCAGGTTGTAGAGTTCGGCATTGTGCATGGCAATCGCCATCTCGGTGGCTACCGTGCTAACCAGGCGCAGTTGATCCTCACTGAAGTAAGCCACATCCTGGTGGCTAAGGTTGATCACGCCATAGACATCTGAACCAGTGACCAGCGGTACGGCCATGAAGCTGCGTACATCGTCGCCCCAACCAGTCAGCCTGTCCCAGCGCGCATCGTCACGCACATCGGACAGCAGCACGTTGGTGCGGCTCTGCACTGCCCAGCCAGAGAGACCCTCACCTATCTTCCAGGGGGTTTGCTTGCCGCCCGCTGGCACTCGCCGCCCGCCGAGCGAAGCGCGATAGACGAGATAGTTGTTGGCTGGGTCGACCACCATGATCGAACCACGCGTAGCCCCCACCGCGTCAGAAACCAGCCGCAACCCGCGATTGAGGATGTCTTCCAGGTCTAGATTGGTGCTGAGTTGGTGGCTGATATTGTAGAGGTGGCTCAGGCGATCCTTCTCCTGAGTGAGTTGCGAGTTGGAGCGGGCCAGGGCTTCGGTGCGTTCGGCTACTGTGCTTTCGAGGGTGGAGTTGAGTTTGCGGATTTCGTCAAACAGGCTGGCGTTGCGGATTGCCACCGCTGCCTGTCCGGCCAGGGTGCCGAGAGCTTGCAAGTCCTCCTGGTTGTAAGCCCCAATGTTGCGGCTCTGCACAGAAATCAAGCCGATCACCTCGCCACCGAGGAACATTGGCACCCCCATCCAGGAGCGTTCGTCGTGCGTACCAGTGCGGGCGGCATGATAGCTCTCATACTGGTCATTCATCGAAACAAGGTCGTCAATCAACAGAGGGCGGCGGTTGGCGATCACATAGCTCGCCAGCCCTTCGCCTAGCACCGTAGTCTGCCCCTCACTCTCAATCCGCACTTCGTCTTCGACCATGAAGGGGTAGACGATCACCCCTTCCTCGCGCTTGTAGAGGGCGATATAGAAGGAAGAAAGGTCGAAGAAGCGGCTCACGTGTTCGTAAATCTTTTGGAACACCGCCTCCTCGTCCAGCACTGCGCCGAGGACGCGCCCGATCTCGTTGAGGGCGTTCAGCATCATGATCCGGCGGCTAGCCTCGTCAAACAGGTGAGCATTCTGGATAGCAATAGCTGCCTGGCTACCAACTGTACTGAGCAGTGCCTGGTCGTCGTCAGTGTAGATGTTCTCTACCTCGTAGCTCTGCACCGCGATCACGCCCAACACGCGGTCGCCCAGCACCATCGGCACGCCCAGCCAACTCTTGGCTGCGTCACCGATGTGATCCCAGCCATGCTCGGCAGCGTAGCGGGCAGTATCGTAGTTAATCAGCAGCGGTTGGCGGGTCTCGATGATCTGGGAGACAAAGCCAGGGCCGAGCCTGCGTGGGGCGCGGGGAACGGGCCGCCCATGCTCACGCATGAAGCGGAACTGAATCTCCTGCCGCTTCTCCTCATAGAGGGCAATGAAGAAGTTGCGGGTGCTGATCACCTGCGTCACCTGGTTGTAGATCACCTGCAACAGTTCGTCAATTTGCAGCGAAGAACTGATCTCCTGAGCCATCTGGTTGATGGTTGCAAGTTCAGCGATTTTGCGTTCGCGCTGGTTGAACAAGCGAGCGTTCTCGATGGCGATAGCCGCCTGGTTTGCTACACTGAGCAGCGGGCGGATGTTGCCTTCGTCATATTGGTTGGGCTTGTAGCTTTGCAGGCTGAGGATGCCGATCACTCGCCGCCCGACCATCATCGGCACCCCTGCCCACGAGCGGGTGGACTGGGGGCTACCATATTGAATGGGGATCAGGGTGGCGGCCAGGCCATTGGCATTCTCAAGATCGCCGATTACCAGTGGCCGTTCGTTCTCGATCACCCACGAACTGATCCCTTCGCCGAGAGCAATCGAAGGGGCTTCCATGCGCTCACCCTGTTCCAGGGCGAAGGGCCAGCTAATCTCATTGCGCGCATCATCAAACAAACCCATCATGAAGATGTCAAAGTCCATAAACCGCTTCATGTGTTCGTAGACCAGGACAGCTACCGCATCAATGTGCATACTAGCGGCCAGCATCCGGCTTAGTTCGTTGAGCGAGTCCAGTTCGTCGATCCGCAGCTGCGATTGGGCAAAGAGGCTAACGTTCTCAAGAGCAATAGCGGTCTGGCTAGCAACGGTGTTGACGAAGTTAAGGTCACTCTGGCTGTAGACGTTTGGTTGGTAGGATTGCACGCTCAGGGTACCCAGCACCCGCTCACCGATCAGTAGTGGCACACCGATCCAGGCACGGCTAGCCTTCTCACCCCCAAGATGCACCACTTCGAGGTTGGGCGGCAGCACATCGTTCTCCACATCACCAATCATCAGCGATTGGCGGGTGCGGATCACGTAGCCAGTGACGCGGTTGCTCAACGGCATAGGCGGGGAGTCTACTTCCTTACCATCATCTAGCACCAGCACGGGCATGATCGTGCTGGCCTGCTCATCGTAGAGGGAGAGGGCGTAGAAGTCCACTGGCACCGAACCATTAAGTTGCTCATAGACGGCCTGGGCCACATCTTTCGCGTCCAGCTTGGTCGTCAAGATGCGGCTAAGGTTGTTGAGCGAGTCCAGTTCGGCGATGCGCCGCTCGTTGCGTTCAAAGAGGCTGGCGTTCTGCAAGGCAGTCGCTACCTGGTTCGCCAGGGTACTGAGTAGGGTCAGTTGCTCTTGATTAAAAGCGTTGACCTTATAGGCTTGCACGTTGATCATGCCGATCACCAACCCGCCACGGAACAGGGGAACGCCCATCCAGCTACGGGTACGCTTCTCCTTCGGCCCCACTCGTGCGTTGATGCCGAACATTGGATTCTGCTCTGGATCCTCCGCGTCGCCGATCAACAGCGGCTCACCACTTTTGATCACCAGACCGCTGATCGACTTATGCAAGCTAGCCTTGTAAGGTGGGGTGATGGTATCACCTAGCCGCTCGTGAACGTAGACCATATCGATCTTGTCACTGCCCTGCTCGTAGAAGGCAACTGACAGCGAGTCGTTACCAAAGAGCAACTGGGTGTCCTTGTACAGCAGGCTGTGGATTTGGCTCACATTGAGGTTGGCAGTGATCTCTTGGGCCACCTGGTTGAGGATGCCCAGGTTGCTGATGCGCTGCTGGTCGCGCTCAAAGAGGAAGGCATTCTCCAGGGCAGTAGTAAATTGATTGACAAACAGGGTGAGCAACGTCACCTGCTCGGTGGTGAAGCTGTCGGCTGCGCTTGCCTGCAAGACAAGGATGCCAAGTACCTCGTTGCCACTGAGGAGAGGAACACTGAGCCAGGAGCAGGGGATCATGTCGCTGTCCGGTGTTTGCTCACCACTAAGACCGAGGGGCAGTTCCTCTGGGTTGGTCACGTTGCCGATCAGTAGAGAGCGGCGGGTTCGCAGGGTAACCCCCGCCAGCTCCATTTCTAGGCTATGTGGCTGGGGTGAGCTATCACTCTCGTCCTGGGCGCGGCGGACGAAGGAGGGGGTAAGGGTACCACTCCCCTGCTCGTAGCGCAAGACCATGAACGCATCGGCGTTGAACAGCTTGATCGCGCTACTGTGGGCTAGTTCGTAGAGGCGGGCTTCATCGCGGGCAGCAGAGAGATCGCTGCCGATCTCGTTCAGTTGGGCGAGGTCGCCCACCCGCTGGCGGTTGCGCTCAAAGAGGGTAGCATTGTCCAGGGCGGTGGCTAGCTGATTAGCAATAGTGGTCAACAGTTGTACATCACGGTTGGTGTAGGCATAGTTGCCATACTGCTGGACAGAGAGGACACCAAGCGTCTTGTCGCCTACCCGCAGTGGCACCCCAAGCCAGGAGCGTGGGCGGGTCAGGCTGCCGACCAGTACTGTCGATTCTATAACCTCGTCATTTTGGCTGTTGATCACCACCGCCTCACCGTCGTGCAGCACCGCTTCACTGAGCGTCCCGGTAATCGGCAGTGGGGGCATGAGGACTCGCTCACCCATGTCTACTGCCAGCACTGTCCGCATCTTATCGCCCTCTTGCAAGGCAATATGGAAGGCATCAATCGGCATGATCGGGGTCAGGCTGCGGTAGACTGCTTCAGCCATCGCGTCACTATCAAGTTGGGCTGCCAGGTCGCGGCCAATCGAACTCAAGGCGTTCAGTTCGGTGATCCGTTCGCTGTAACGGCGGAACAGTTGGGCATTCTCAACTGCGTTGGCCGCCTGGTTGGCAAACACTTCGAGGGCTTCAACCATCGAGCGGCTGGGCCGCTGGCCGCTGAGGGGGTCATCCACTGAAATCTGGCCGAGCAGGTCGCCAGTAGTGCTGTAGAGTGGGACGAAAAGTGCGTCTTCAGGCTGCCAGCTACCCGCCTTGTAGGAGTGGCTGGTGTCCATCAAGGTGACAGTGCTAGATGTGGGGGAGAGCAGATCGCCCTGATCCTCAAAGGGCAGGAAGTAGGAGCGGCTGATGCGGAATCGTTCCTGGTAGCTGCGGAGCGTCTCCTCTACCGGCACTGTTCTGCGCCGCTGCTGCTCAAAGACCACCACTGGCACACCAGCACTGGCAACCCGACGCATGAAGTAGCTACCCTCCTCACCCTCAACCAGGCTAACCAACACCATGCGGAAGCCGATGGTGTCCGAGATGGCGTTGGCGACCTGATCCATCAGGTCGTCGAGGTCGCGGTCGGGGGTGATCGAGTTGCCGATCTCCAAGACCTGGTTTAGCTGGTTAGCGCGTAGGCCGAGCAGTTCGCTCTGGCGCATCTGCTCCTGGTAGACTTTGGCGTTGCCAATGGCGATAGCCGCCTGGTTCGCCAGAGCTTCGATAAAATGGACGTGTTCAATGTCGAAGGCACTGACTTCGCTACTGTTAAGGTCAATAAAGCCAACCACCTCATCCACGTAGTTAATTGGCACGATCAGTTCAGAGCGCACTTCAGGCATGAACTCCAGATAGTCAGGGTCTCGCCGCACATCGTCAACCAGCACCGGCCCTCTGATCTCCAGTGACCGCCCGATCAGCCCCTCCTTCATAGGTATGCCAACAGATGTCCCTTTCGGCACAGGTAGGTCGCCGAAGAAGGAGCGGATGAAGACCAGCTGGTTATCTGCGTCAACCTCGCTAATGATCGTAAACATTGCGCCAGTTGCCTGGGCAGCCTCGGTTGCCACCAGTTGGAAGATTTCGTTGAGGTCAAAGGTAGAGTTCATCTCCTCACCAATGCGCTGCAAGACGGTCAGTTCGCTCAAGCGGCGAGTCAGGCGTTCGTCCGTTCGCTCGTAGAGTTGGGCATTCTCAACCGCGCTGGCGGCCTGGCTAGCCACCACTTGCAGCAGGTTAAGGTCGCTCTCGTCATAAGTATTGTCAACCTCACTGGACACCTCCAGGGTACCAACCAGCCGATTGCCGATCAACATGGGCGCGCCGATGAATGAGCGCACCGAGCTAGTTGAGACGATCCCGTACTGCGCCCGCTCACTGGGTTTGCGGATCAGCAGCGGTTTGAGGTTGCGGCCCAACCAGCCAGAATAAGTTGGCGCATCCAGTGCGTATTCGGCACTCAGGTTATCCTCGCTGGTGGTGCCAGTGGTGATGTGCGAAACAAGCACATTGCGGGTGCTGTCGTAGATGGTTACTTCCCCGGCATAAGAGGTGATCAGGCGGCTCAGGCTAGTTAGCACCGTCTTGAGCGTCTCATTGAGGTCTAGGCTGGCGTTGATATTGCGGCTAATCTCTTGCAAGAGGCCCAATTCGCGGTTACGCTGGGTTTCGTTCTCGTGCAGGCGAGCGTTTTCGATGGCGGTGGCGGCTTGCTCGGCAATGTTGCCGAGGATACGCACGTCATCTTCAGTAAAAGCACGAGCGCGCACGCTACCCAGTTCCAGTGCGCCGACAACCGTATCACCAAGCAGCAGCGGCAGGCCGACGTAGGAGCGCAGCGGTTCGCTCTGGGCGGAGTAGCCGAGCTTGAGCAGGTACTCCTCGTCGGCGGGACCACCCAGGAGCAAGGGGTGGCGACTGGCAACGATCTGGGCGGTAATGCTAGGGCCATCCAGTGGGTAGAGGCGGTGGGCATCCCGACTGTCCGCTGTTAGGCCGCTGAGGTTGTGGGCCACAACCCTGGTCAGAGCCTTGCCATCGGGGTTCATCAGGCTGATCTCGGCAGCATCGTAGTACATCAAGCGGCGTACGGAGATCAGGATCGCATCGAGGGTATCGCCCAGTTCGAGGCTACGGTTGATCATCTGGCTTACTTCGCGCAGCAGCAGGGCTTCCGCCGTCTTGCGGCCCGCCTGCTCCTGGTAGGAGGAGTACTCCATACTATTCGCGGTCTGGTAGGCTATCGCTTCGAGCAATTCCTGCTCGCCGGGGGTGAACTCATGTTCGCCCTTGTAATAGAGGTCAAGGGTGCCGAGCTTGCGCCGCCCACTGAGCAGCGGCAGCGAATAGATCGTGCCGATCCCCTCGGCCCGCAATGTCTCGCCCACTGCGGCATCGGCGGCGGGGGTGAGTACGCTCAAGCTGGGTAGCAGGGCTGGTGCGCCCTGGTACCAGGAGGCTACAGTCGGCAGGTGGAACTCGCCCTTCGGTTCGCGGCCCGCTTCACCCTCGCTCTCAAGCACTGCGCTGGCCGTCTCGCGCACCGACACATTGACGGCGGTAAAGAGGCGGTCGCTGAGGCCATGCAGCCCAGCGGCAATGAAGCGACGCTCACTAGCCGGTAGTAGCTTCTCATACTCCTGGCGGCTGGGGCTGACCCGCCAGATTACCACCCCTGCGCCCGTGCCTTTGGCGATCATCTGGGCAGCACGAGTGCAGAGGACATCCACCTCACTGATCGGGATCAACTCTGGGCCGAGGGCAGAAAGCAGGTGGAGCAGGCGGTCTAGTTGCGCGTCCAGCACGTGGCTGCGGGTGCGGCCCACAAGAATGCCACCCAGCTTGCGGCTGCGGCGGGTGCTGCGGCTACGCCCGACGGGGCGAACGGCGGCATCATTGCCGTTGCCATTACCGTTGCTCTCATAGCTATCTTCTTCGCCAGCTTGTGGCCTCGTTTGCTTGCGCTCGTCTTCGGTTAGCATCGCACTGCATCCTTCCGCCTTTGAAATCGTGAACTTCTCTAATTATACCCTATGCGGTCACTGCTGTGGGGTACCCACCACTGGCGAAACCAGTTCCCTGTAATGGTCTACCACGGGGGTAACTACGACGGGGGTTCCTGCCACTGGTGTACCCTGCACGGTGAACTGACGTGCCGCCATGTCGAAGCTAGCAATGATATTCGGATTTGTTGGTGAGGTGGTAGCAAAGCTCCAATCGCTAGTACCCCGGTCTAGGATAATACGTGGCACGAGGTTGAGCTGAGTACCAGTCAGTGAGGCAATGCGAATACCATCGTGGTTGCTAGCCACCAGATTTGCGGGTAGCTCATAGCCTCGTAGTGCAGCGGTAGGGTCATTGATGTCACACGGTTCGACAACAAACAAGTAACCATGTTCTACGTTGTCTTTATCGAGATTAACTGAGTAAGTAGCATTGCAGAGCTTACCGTTCAACATAAAAGTTCTGCAACTCACGTCACCATAGTACTGATGTGAGTTGGCTTGTGAGCAGGTGTCCCGTGTCATACTCACGTCCCAGGTGGGACTGGGTGGATTGACAGGCTTGCCAAGGTCGAGGGGTGGCAGAGTAACAGTAGCATTGAGGATTGCACCCTCCATTGCTATTGCTGTTGCCCAAGCTGGGTCATCATAATCCACTTTGTCACGCAGCAGTGCTTTGTACGTAGCTACATAGGCAGGTACATTGGTGGCAGCAGGTGACGAGATTGAGGTATTGCTCGCAGGCGCACTAGAGGATGCTTGAGCAACAACTACCAACGACGGATTACTGGCTCGTGGGGTACCCGCTGCCAGCGAGATGGGTTGCTCTTTAGCCTGGTTGTTGCAGGCAACGCATAGTAGCAGCCAAGCGACGAAAGTCGAACTGGCAAGCATCTTCGTTTGCTTATCTACTAGTAGCGACCAATCCATCTTACCTCCACCTCAGCGTTCGATATAGAACGCGCTGCCGCCAACCGAGCGGGCGCGTTGGCGGGCCTCGTTGACTACCTCGCTCAGTTCGCGGATGTCGGTGAATGGCCCCTGCGCGTCGGTGATCGCCCCGATAGAGAGGTTCATCAAGGGAGCCTGCCGCTGTTTGCCGTTCGGGTCGATAAAGGTCATGTAGCCAGCCTTGCGATCCTGGTAGGAGTAGAGCGGGGCCGTCTCGCGGTCGAAGCGGAGGATCGTCTCCTCCCCAATCTGGCGTACCTGTTCTGGCGTAGTGGTCAGCAGGAAGTCGGAGCCGCCAATGTGACCAATGAAGTCGTTCTCAGTGCCGTACTGGTTCACTACGTCGGCCAGCATCATCGCCACCGTCTTGAGCGCATCGTCGCCCGCCAGGAAGCCGTAGACCTCGTTGAAGGGGCCAAAGTTGTTGACGCTGATGCTTGCCAAAGCCCACTTCTGATCCTTGAGCAGCCGCTTCAGTTGCTCCTCAATCAGCTTGCTGCCTGGTAGCCCGGTTACGGCATTGGTCAGGCTCTCGCGGTTGGCCCGGCGCAGGGCATTCTCCAGGCGCAAGTGCAACTCCTCAATGTCGAAGGGCTTGACGATGTAATCGTCCACATCCAGTTCGAGGCCACGCATCTTCGCGCTCTTTTCGCCCCGCTCGGTAAGGAAGAAGATGGGGATGTGGCTGGTTCGCAGGTTCTGGCGGAGTCGGAGGCAGACCTCGTAGCCGTCCATGTCGGGCAGATTGATGTCAAGGATGATCAGATTAGGGATGATGCGGCGACAGAAATCAAGCGCACCTTGCCCATTGCTGACAGTGCTGGTGTCAAAACCCTGCGTATTGAAGTAGAATTGCAGCAGGTTGGCGATGTCTGGTGCATCATCCACAACCAGGATTTTCTCTTTGCTCATCAGTCCCTTGCCCCCTCATTCGGTTGAGCGGGGGCTGGCACAGTGCCGACCACTCCGCTGTCAGTGCCTTCGCTGCTGCCATTACCGCCGTTGCTGCCGTCGCTACCGTTGTGTGGCTTGAGATAGCGACCCTCGCCCTGGCTGATCGGCTCACCCATGATGCGGGTGTAGTCGGGCTGGCCGCTACCGCTCGCCCCCAGGTTAGCCACGTCAGTGATCGGCGGCGCGTGGCTCTCCTCACGCTGCAACTCATCCCGCGAGTGGGGCATCCAGAGCCAACCAGCCTTCGCATCTTCCTCTACCGTGACATGGCGAGCGTAGCTATCAGTAGTGTGGTGCGCTACGTCCTCCCAGTGTATGTCACGGTTGATTACCGCCTGGTCACCGACGTAAGGCAGGATCACGCCCGACTCGATGGTGCGCCCAGGATAGAAGACGAAGCCTGCCCCAATGCGGCAGTCATGGCCGACGGCGCAACCGCAGGCGACCATACCCACGTCGCGCAGTATACCACGGTGCATAGTGCGGATCGCCTTGCCCATCAGATTGTAGTCGGTGAAGACGATGCCGCCGCCAATAAAGGTGTTGCGACCCACCACTGTCCCTTGCATAACCGTATTCTGGGCCACCATCGAGTTCTCCATCATGCTACAGCCATAGAGCGCAGCGCGGAATGGTATATAGCAGCCGTCGCTGACCACGCTAAGGACGATCTGCGCCCCCTGCATGATATTGACATTGGAACCGATGATGCTGCTGACGATCAGTGTGCCAGCCTGGATCGTCACGTTGTTGCCAATAATCGTCGGCCCCTGGATGATCGCCGTCGAGTCGATCTTACAGTTGCGCCCAATCTTGACCAGGGCCGAGGAGGAGAGCAGCGACTTGCGCTCCAAAACCGCTTTGAGCAACACCTTGAGCTTGACCGACAGCTTGTTCGAGTCCTTCAGCAGCCGCCGCGCCCAGCCGAACGCGCCGAACAGCGAGTTCGCCATCATCACGTGCGTCCAACTCTCAATCGGGATGAACGCCTTGAGCGGCACATGGTAGACAAAATCGCCACTCTGCACCAGATAGTCTGGCACATGGTAGAGGCCAAGCTCCATCGGCTCGGTGTCGATCTGCAAAGGCTTGAGTTCCTGCTCTGTCCAACCGTGCGGGTAGTACCATAGTTCGCCCCGAAAGTGATCTCCCAGGTCAATGATGCTGTCATTGAGGGGAACGACGTGGTTGGCGATAGCCTTGTCATCCTTGCTAAAGGCGATCTGGCAAGGTTGGCCGCCCGCCCTAGCCCGACGCACAAACTCATCCACCAGGGGAGGGTTGAAGAACAGACAGTCACGGTAGACCAACAACTCCTCATTGGTCTGCAAGTGGCGCAGGTCATCCTCGTCGTCGATCACCACCTCGGTATCACAGTGGCGAGCCAGAACGTCGCGCTGGTAGAGCCAGAGTACCTTGTTGAGGATGCGCAAATCTCTGGCGTACTCGCCAAAAGGTGGCACCCGATGATGGTCGCGCAGGATCACCTTACGCATCAGTCAACCCCGTTTCCCTCAAGGCCCAAGCGGTGGGCGACGCACATCCCTGGCAGCATAATAGTCGCCTTTAGTATACAACAAATGCCAACCGCTTGCAATTATGCAAGTAGCAGCAACTAAATTGCGTTGGTCGGTTGCAGCCAACCACCAACGCAAACCTGGATCGTCAGCCCACCATGCAAGCAGCCAGCTACTCAATCGGGGTCTTGTCGATCACGAAGCGGCAGGTGGGCTGGCCCATCGCCATACATTGCACCTCGTTCACGCGGTAGTTCTTGGTTGTTGCCCAGTGCAGGGTGGCGATCAGCACACCGTTGGCGACGTGGCAGCACGGGCTGGTCGTCTGGCGGTGCCAACACATCGAGCAGGTCTCGTTCTCGTAGATAAAGCCTTCGCTCGTCTCGCTCACCTTACTGGACTGGTCGCTGATCGTGCTGAAGGTCTTGGCGACTACGCCGAGGGCGATCTTGACCTTGATGTTCTGCGGCATCAGGCGCATACCAAGGTTGCCGACCCCAGCAATGGCCGTGTACTCAGTCAAAGCGCGTTCGAGGCAGACCTTGCCCGCTCGCAGCAGCAGCCCCTTTGAGCCACGCACGCCATAGAAATCCTCAATCGCCTGGTTGATCGCTGCATAGTTGGCGAAGCTGAACTTCTTCTCCAGGTTGTTTGGTGGGTAGTTGTTGATGAAGCGGCTGAGACCGGCGAGGTTCAGCACGGCGTTGAGGCCGTTCTTGCCCAACAATTCCTCCATAGCGACGAAGAAGAAGCGACCCATGTTGTTCGGATAGAACAGATTGGTGTCCCCCTGGTGGGGATTAACATAGTGGCTGTTGCTGATCCCAGCAGAGGGGGTAATGATCCCTCCTGGCCCAACTGCGCCACCCTCAGCCTTGATGCGCTCTGGTTCATTGCGCTCGAATGACATTCCTGGCAACCCTCCTCCCGCCGTCGACTGCATTCCCTTGTTCTTTGTGCAGCCCTCTTACGATCATTATATCACAGAACCCCCAGGAAGTCTACAACCTCGCTGAAGCTCTGAGCCGGGTACACAGGGACGGCCAACTGCTCGTTAATCTGCTCCAGCGTCAACTCGTCCAGCGTACGGTGCGGTTCGGTGATGCTGAACATAGTATCAGGGATGAACAGCGCGTCTAGGCCTGCCGTACCCGCCTCCTGAACGGCGCGCACCACTTGGCCGCCAGTGAGTAGCCCTGCGACGGTCACCTGTGGCCCGAACAGTTCGTTCTCCAGCACCAGCACGTCAGCTTCTATCCCTGGCAGGCTGTTTAGTTCGGCGGTCAGCTTTTGCAGCAGCGGTCCGATCATCGTCGCAGTGACAAGGCGGATGCGCTTGTTACCCCTACCAGCCCAACCCGCGCCCGCAAGGGGGATAGGAGCAGGAGGGTTGGCGGCTAGCTTCTTGTGTAGGCGGCGGAGAGTGCGGGCGTGGTCGTCTACCAGTTGGCGCACCATGCCCACCCCGTTCTCTAGCTGTACAAAGCCGTCGTAGCTGGCGGCCTTCGGCAAGTCACTGCCAGTCAGCAGGTACCACTCGTCGGAGAGGTGAACCAGGGTCTTGCCGATCTCCTTCTTTAGCCGCTTCTGCATGGGGGCGACCTGGGCAATCACAGCACGGGCTTCCTCTGGAGTGTAGCTCCGCATCACCTCGTTGTAGCGGGTGCGGTATTTGGTCAGCCCCACGGGGACAATGCCGATGCTCTGCACCGTCGGGTACATGGCAGCCAAGTCGCGCACACTGCGCTCAAGCTGCGTACCATCGTTTACGTCGGGGCAGAGGACGATCTGGGTGTGAGCCTGGATGTCCAGCGACTCCATCTTGCGTAGCTGCTCAATCGGGTCTGGCACACGGGGGTTGCCCATGATGTAGCGGCGGCACTCCATCTCGGTGGCGTGGACGCTGAAGTAGAGGGGGGTCAGCCGCTCCTCGTCGATCCGCTGCCAGTCCTCCTCCTTGAGGTTGGTCATCGTCACGAAGTTGCCGTAGAGGAAGCTGTAGCGGTAGTCATCATCCTTGATGTAGAGTGAGTGACGGAAGCGGGGAGCCATCTGGTCTACAAAGCAGAACAGGCAATGATTGTTGCAGCGTTTGATGCCGTCGAAGGTAGGGTCATCGAAGTCGATACCAATATCCTCGGCGTAATCCTTCTGGATAGCAAACTCGCGGGCAATCGTCTCGCCTTGCTTCAGCACCTTGAGGGTCAGGGCGTTCTCAGTTTGGTAGTAGCGCACCCCTACTATGTCCTTGACGGGTCGCCCGTCAATTGCCAGCAGGCGGTCGCCTGGCGCAATGCCGATGCGCGCCGCTGGGCTGTCGATTGCTACCAGGCTGATGAAGCCACCGGCCTTGCGCTGGCTCTTGCGTAGGTTCTCTGTTTCCTTCAGTTCAATTTCCAAGACGTGCTTCCTCTTTTGTAGCATTATCCTATAGATAGCAGACAGATAGCAAACTGCTCAACCAATCTCAGCGAAGACAGCGAGAACGAGGGTAGCGGCTACGACTGCTGCCGTCTCTGCGCGCAGAATCCGCCTACCGAGGCTAACAGGTATTATACCAAACGTACCCGCAATTTGCACTTCTTCAGCACTGTAACCACCCTCTGGCCCGATCAGCAGCGCAACCGAGGGCGGGCTGACGTGTTTGGCTAGATCGTAGTAGGTTTGCCGATGATGGCCCAGCACGTCGCGCAGGCTGGCGGCGCGTTCCTCCTCCCAGAGGATCAGCGTGAGGTCGGCAGTCGACGCATCTGCGCAGGCGGCAGCGAAGGGGAGCGGCTCGGCGACAGCGGGGACTCGCGCCCGATGCGACTGCTCGGCGGCCTCCTGTACGATCCGCTGCCAGCGTTCGCCCTTGCCCTCGGCGGGTCGGGCCACACTCCGTTCGCTGACTGTCGGCACGAAGCGACTGACCCCCACTTCGGTACCCTTCTGCAAGACGAAATCGAACCGCTCGCCCTTGAGCAGGCTGGGGTAGAGGCTAAGGCGCAGGGTCGGCTCGGTGTCCAACACGTGACCTTGCCCGACCAGCACTGCAACCTCGCGGCGGCTGACTGCCTCCACCACGGCAGGGTACTCGCTACCCAGCCCATCCAGCAGCGCGATTTCGTCGCCGACGCGCACTCGCAACACACTAACCAACTGGTGAGCGACGGTGGCGGGCAGGTTGACGCGTTGGCCGGGCAGCAGCAAGGTCGGAGGGACGAAGAAGCGGTTCATGGCTGCATCTTAGCACAGCAGCACGCTAGTGGCAAGCACGCCAGTGAGCCGCACAGAATTGCTGGCGGCGGATATTGCATCTTGTGATATCTGAGGGTGGTCTGCTCGTCGGGCTGGTCGAGGCCTGTTGATTACCAGTCCAGTCCCATAATCTGCGGCATGGTTGCTCTAGGGGTTTGACACAAGGGTACTACGTAGTGGGGTAGCCGTCGGCAACTGGTTCAGCCAGCCTTACCGCCAGCTTACCAAAGCATAGCTACTGGGATGTTTATACTATGTTTAGTAGGACACCTATTGACAAAGCCTGTATGTACCTGTATAATTGTGGCACGATGACAGAAGGCAACGCAGTCAGTTGGGCTGCCCGGCCTTAACGATACCCAGGTAAGAGTCTGAAGTTGGTTACCAGGGAGAAGGCATATGGAGACCGTAGGTAACAGGCGAGAACAGACCGGGATGCTACCCCCTATCGAAGACAGCCAACCGTTGCGGCGGATGGATGAGCAGCCCAGCCACAAGGTGATCCTGGCGGGCGACGGTGGGGTGGGCAAGAGTACGCTGGTACGCCGCATCTGCGACGGTGAGTTCGCTGCCCTGCGGCGGATGACTATTGGCGTGGACTTCCAGGTTAAGCGGCTGCGGGTGCTTGAGCGTGACATCAAGCTGGTTCTGTGGGATATGGGCGGACAGGATCGCTTTGCCTCGATGCGCCCTGGCTTCTATCGTGGAGGACGGGCGGTTGGCCTAGTCTACGATCTGACCAACCGGGCTAGCTTCGACAACCTACCGCTCTGGCTAAAGGAAGTGGGGGCTAACCTGCCACAAGTGCCAATCGTATTGGTTGGCAACAAGCGCGACCTGGCGGGCGAGACGGGGCGGGCTGTCTCCCACGAGGAAGCGGTAGCTTTCGCTCTCATGCACGCCCTCCCCTACGGCGAAACCTCCTGTCGCACAGGCGATGGGGTGGATGCCTTCCTTAACAGCCTGGGGCGGATCGCCATGCTTGGCCTGCGTACCCGCCGCTAACCAACCAGTCACCAGATGTTTAACTAGTCTATAGGGAAGGTTGTACTCTTGCGGGACTCCTACCTGGAACTGTTTATCCTTACAATCAATGGCGAGCTACTGCTCTACGACTGTGCCAGTATTTGGCACCCCGAACTCGATCCAGCCCTCTTTGCCGCCCGCATTGCCGCCCTACAAACTACCAGCGAGGAGTATAGCGGCAGGATGGTGGAGAGCGAACGGACAGCAGACAGCCTGATCGTCTACAGCCGTAGCAACGACCTGTTTGCAGCAGTACGCTTCCTGCCCAACATCCGCTGGGCTAGAGCCAGCAAGCTAACCACCCAGCTACTAGCTACCTACCTCCAGATCAGCGGCACTGGTGGCCCCATCGACCAGCTACGCCTGCTAGACGTAGAGAAGCTGACTACCTCTACGGCACCTCTCAGCGAGTCCGAGTTGAGCGAGGGACTATTGGTCAGTTTCTGCGCGGCGCAGCCAGCCATCCGCGGTGGGGCGATCCTTTACTGCCCACCAGGTTCGCTCACCTACCGCCACCTTGCCAGCAAAGGTGAACAAACCGAGACGTTGATCGAGTGGTGGCAGTTGGCTTCACACATCAGCACAGTGCTGGATGAGCAGAGCGAAGTAGCGATCATGCAAGGTTGGCGTAGCGTCTACCTGGCTATCCCCTTCAATGGTGAAGCGGGCGGCCACTACGAGGGTACTACCCTCTGGTACTTGCGGTTCGACGGCACTAGCCCTGCCGCTGTGGAGCCGGAGGTAGTCAGCCCCTCCTATGCTGATGCAGCCAACAACGAGTTTCTCAGCGTGGTGGTGCGTTCGGCCCGCCGCAAGCGGCTAAAGGAAAGCGGTGCGCCCACACCAACCAAAGCAGACCGCCAGCCCTTGACCGCAACTCAAACCATAGAACGCATTGGCGAGGTGCGGCGGGCTATCGGCGAGCAGATGCTGCCTGCCCTCCACCGCCTGCTGGCTGTGCCATCGACCAGCTAGCCTCTCTCCTTTCCATCAACATCACGCCTGACAGCGGTGGCACGTAACCAGATCATATTACTCATGACTAATGTATTGCCTATCTGCCAGCCTACTAGCCACAATGGGCTATTGAACAGGCCCATTACTGTGCTATAATTGAATGTGGCAACATCATAATTACCGGGCGGGAATAGGGGAAGAAGACGATGCGCGACCTACTGGAACTCTTTGTCGTTGGTCAGGACGGGCGATTGCTGCTGCACCAGCGGGCTGCACACTGGCAACCGCAGGGATTGATGACCAGCCCACGCCGCTTTGCTTCCTACCTGGCGGGTCGTCGCATGATCGAAAGTAGCTACTTCGGTCACACCGCTCACAGTGAAAAAATCGGTCACTGGCTGCTCACCTTTGCGGTCAGTGAGCAACTAAGCGTCGCCCTGATCTCCGAGGAGTGGGCCGACGAGCGGGCTGCCACCGACCGCGCCCGACGACTGATCACCACCCTGGAACAGCCAGCATACCTGGCTCGCCTGCTGCACAGCACCGCCGACCCAGAGGAGCGAGCGACCCTGTTGGCGGAGATCAACCCCTTCCGCCTGGCGGCTGTCAACCTGGCAGTGGAGGTGCGCATGAGCCTGCAAGAGGTGGTTAGCCGCTTCGCCCGCCAACACCCCTGGCTTGATGGTGGCTTGCTCGGCTTCAACGGGCAGACCCCTATTGCCCTCAGCGGGCGTAGGCTAGAGGGCTGGGGCGAGTGGCAGCGAGCGATGAACCAACTCTCTGCCACCATGCAAGAGCATTGCCAGACAGTGATCGCTACTAGCGCACAATATATCTACTACCTGCGCCTATTTGCCTGCCCAAAGGACACCCGTTGGCTTGGCTTCTGGTCTGCCAACCGTTCACTACTGCCTCCTAGCAGCGAACTGGCGGCTAGCTCAGCCCTGCCACCAGACCCCATTGCCAGCCAGCTAGCAGCGAGTGAGCCGCAGGTAGAGCCACTAGAGAAGGTCCGCCTGCGCGTTGCCGCCGAACTGGGCATTGCAGCGGACGAACGTAGTTCCGCCTTCCTCAACCGCCTGGTTGCCGCCGCTGCTGCCCGCCGTGGTAGTCTGCTGCCAACAGATGCGGCCACCCCAGCAGAGAGCATTACGCCCCTGGCAGTCAGTGTGCTATCCAGCAGTCTAGCTCTCGTTCCAAGTGCTAATGACGAGGAGGAAGTCTACCGGCCACGCGGCAAGCCGAAGCGGGTAGCCACTCGCAATCTTGGCGAGATGAGTGGTAGCATTCGGGCGGCGATTAACGGCCTGGCTGCCGCACCTGATACGCCCAGTAGTAGGCTGAAGGTAGCCACTGCCGTCCAACTGGCACCGCTGCTCCCCGGCCTGGACGACCACTACGACGCACCAGCGGTGGAGTTCGTTCGCAGCACACTGGAGCGCGAACTGCTGCCCCCGCTCTATGCCATAATTGAGCAGGCATAGCCGAAGCAGCAGCCCTGCGAACAGAGCAACCACAAATGTGCTATAATACAGTAGCAGGCACTATATTGTAGCCGTGCTGCCCGGCAATGGACGGCAAGCAGCTTCGGCTGGCTAGCCCAAGTGGACAGGACGCATAGGATGTAGGAGGACACAAGGTGGCTGGTGATGATACACTCAGTGAGAAACTACGGAGCATTGTTACTCTTAGCGATGGGATCATGGGGGCGGCTCTGGTTACAAGCGATGGCTTCGCCCTTCGCAGCAATCTCCCCGCCGACGTGGATGTGGAGGTGCTGTGCGCGATCTCTGGTCTGGTGGGTGCCTCCTCGGCCAAAGCCAGTCAGGAACTGCGGCAGGGTGCCATGAGCAAGACGGTGATCGAGTTCGAGGACGGTAAACTGCTGCTAGAGCAAGGCAACGAATTCGTGCTGATGGTGCTGACCAAAGCCGACACCAACCTCGGCATGGTGCGGCTGGCGATGCGGCGGCTGGTAGTCAGCCTCAACGAAGTGATCGAGGAGTTGCTCGAGCTATGAGCGAGGCAATCCCACCCCTCTACCACCAGCCTGAAGGCTTCGTCAAAATCGACCCGGTACGTGGGGTAATGCGCTCCCCCTATGGCTGGCGCATGGTGCTGTTCAGCGAGGATCAGGTCGACTCGCTGCAACGTAGCCTGGAAATGATGACTGGTTCGGGGGCGAACATCGTCCTCTACCGCCTGGGCGACAACTTTGGTCGCAAGCAATTCCACGACCTGGACAAGGTGGCCCGCACCAACCCCACTATTGGGGGCGATGCGCCGCAGCCCCTCAGCGGGCGCGCCCTCGCTTTCGTGATGCAGGCTGGCATTGAGCTAACCACTCTCTTTGGCTGGGGTGTCTTCCAGCTGCTGGGTGAGGTGCTGGGTAAGGAAACCTTCGTGATGAGCCTGTTTAACTCTGGCTACGCCAGCGTGGTCGGGGTCAAAGGCCAGCCTGCCTGCTACCTCTACGCTGGCTACTGGGCAGGCTACCTCTCCGCCTACCGCCAATATCGTTACAGCGCACTGGAAACCCGCTGCACCTCGAAGGGCGACGAGCAGTGTCTCTTTATCATCGGCCCAGAGCAGCGGATCAATACTGCGCGCTTCCTGCTCAAAAAAGGGGCTGACATTAGCAGCATTGAACAAAAATTGGTCAACTTAGGCTGCGGCGGCTGGCTTCGGGCAGCCCGCTGTTACAAGTACAGGGAGGTTCTCATGGGTATCGAAGGCATGAAGCTAGAAGCAACCCCGCTAGATCAGCAGACCCTGGAGATGCAGGAGATTTACGCCGAGCAGTCTGCTGAGCGTCAACGAGCCTGGGAGCGGATACAGCAGGACACCCCTGGCGACATGGGTGTGTCGCCCACCCGCGACATTGACGTGATGGAGGCGGGCATCCGCAAGCGCGTGCGTTATGACCCCGACAAGTTCATCCGCCTCAACCCAGAGAAGGGCGAAGTCCGCAGCGTCAACGGCTGGAGGCAGATCATCTACCCAGAGGACTTCATCGTAGCGATCCAGCAGAGCCTGGAGTCGGTGACGGGTGAGGCAGCAGCGATCATCCTCTACCGCTTCGGCGAAATCTTTGGCTACAAGCAGTGGGCCTGGTCGAACCAGGTGTCTAGTGCCATGTTCAAGGGCAAGACCCTGCGCGACTTCAAGTTCCCCTTTGTGATGAAGCTAGCCAGTGAGACGATGGCCTTCAGCGGTTGGGGCAACTTCGAGTTGGTCAAGGATTTGGAAGAGAAGCAGGTGTTTACAATCGAACTGGGCGACTCGGCCTACGCCGGGCTGGTCGGCATCCTCGGCGTACCCGCCTGCCACATCTACGCGGGCTACTGGGCGGGCTACTTTAGCGGCTTCTGGCGTACCCGCCTGGGCAGCATCGAAACCAAGTGCCTGAGCATGGGCGACACCTACTGCCGCTTCGTGATCTGCTCCAACGACCGCATCAACGCCGCCCGCTTCTGGCATAACAAAGGCATGAAGTACGAGGAGATTCAGGATCGGCTAGCCTACGCCAAAGAGTAGGTTGCGCCCGCGCTCCACGTCCCCTTCCACGCAGGGAGGGGGCGGGAGCTAGTCGTCCGAGAGGCTGTCGCGTAGGTGGTCTATGTTCTCCAGGGCAATACCGGTGCCGAGGGCAACACAGTGCAGCGGCTTGTCGGCCACATAGCAGGGTACACCCGTCACCTGGGTCAGCAGTTCGTTGATGTGGCGGATTTGCGCGCCGCCGCCAGTCATGATCATGCCACGATCCACAATGTCGGCGGCCAACTCTGGCGGGGTCTGCTCTAGCACGCTGCGAACGGCCCCGATGATCGAGTCGAGCGGCTCGCTGATCGCCTCGGTGATTTCGTTGCTGCGAACCTGGATCGTGCGCGGCAAGCCCGCCACCTGGTCGCGGCCTCGCACCTCCATCGTCAGTTCGCGCTCTAGCGGCAAGGCCGAGCCGATTTGCATCTTGATGTCTTCAGCGGTGCGCTAACCGATCATCAGGTTGTACTTGCGCTTGATGTAGGCAGTGATCGCCTCGTCCAGCTTGTTGCCGCCCACGCGGATCGAGCTGGCAACCACGATGCCGTAGAGCGAGATGATTGCCACCTCAGTAGTGCCGCCACCAATGTCGATCACCATGTTGCCGCTGCTATCCGCAATCGGCAGGTTGGCACCGAGAGCGGCGGCCAGCGGTTCGCGGATCAGATGAACCACGCGAGCCTTCGCCTCCAATGCCGCGCGACGCACTGCCCTACGCTCCACGCTTGTCACCCCAGCCGGGATGCTGATCATCACTTCTGGGCGCGTGATATTAAAGTAACGACCTCGTGCCTTGCCAATGAAGTGGCGCATCATCGCTTCGGTCACCTGGTAGTCAGCGATCACGCCGTTGGACATTGGCTTGATCACCTCAATCGTCTCTGGCGTGCGGCCTAGCATATCGTAGGCCGACCGTCCGACCGCCTTCACCCGCCCATCCTTAGTCGAGAGCGCAACCGCACTCGGCTCGTTGAGGACGATCCCCTTACCTTTGACGTAGACCAGCACGTTAGCCGTACCCAGGTCGATACCAATCTGCTGTGCAAAAGCCATCTGCTCAACTCTCCATATGGTCCGCAGCCCACTTGCCAGGCGGCCCAAAGTTTAATTGCGATCATCATGCAGCAAGGACGCGCTCCAGTTACGTCCCTACCTGGTCAGTACAGCAGAGCGCAGCTAGAGGTTGGTAGCTACATAGTACCGCTTTACTAGCAAGCTGGTTAGAGGTTGTTGTTGTCGCTGCCAGCACTGCTACCCCGCCGGGCGCGGTAGCGGCGGACGACCCGGATTTCGGCCAGGCTGCGGCGCAGGGCGGAAGCGTCGAGTTCTGCCGTGCCGCGCACCCCCTCGCGGGTCGTCACCTCGGCCCGTTGGCGAGCGGACTCAGCGGCGGCCAAGTCGATATCCTCGGCCCGCTTGGCAACGTCGGCCAGGATGGTGACGCGGTTGTTGCTTACTTCCAGGAAGCCGCCAGAGATCAGTAGGTCGGTCTCCTCGCTTCCCTTCTTGATGCGCGCAGGGCCGGTCGCCAGGATGGTAAAGAGCGGCGCGTGGTTGGTCAGGATGCCCAGTTCGCCCTCAATACCAGGAGCCACGATTTCGTCTACGTCATCGCTGAACACCACCCGCTCGGCGGTAACGATTTCAAGGTGCAATGCCATGCTTTACTCCTCACTTCGGGGCTATTATATCACATCGTGGGCCGAATGTCTGCGCCCAGCTACTTGAGGCTGCGTGTAGCTGATCAGCACGAAAGGGCGGGCAGGCCGCCCACCCCTCTGTACTTGTGCTATGTAGCAATCCGCAGGCAGATGCCGCAGGATTAGCCCTGCATCGTCTTAGCCTTCTCAAGCACCGCGTCTATGGTGCTGATCAGGTAGAAAGCCTGCTCTGGCAGGTTGTCGTGCTTGCCTTCGAGGATTTCGCGGCAGCCGCGTACAGTCTCCTTGATCGAGACGTACTGGCCGGGGGTGCCGGTAAACTGCTCGGCGGTGAAGAAGGGCTGGGTGAGGAAGCGTTGCAGGCGGCGGGCGCGGCCCACCGTCAGCTTCTGGTCTTCGCTCAACTCCTCGGTGCCAAGGATGGCAATAATGTCCTGCAAGTCCTTGTACTGTTGCAGCACCCGCTTAACCTGCTGGGCTATGTCATAGTGTTCCTGGCCCACAACCTGCGGGTCGAGGATACGGCTGGTCGAGGCTAGTGGGTCAACTGCTGGGAAGAAGCCACTGGCGAACAGGCCACGATCCAGCGACAGGGTAGCGTCGAGGAAAGCGAACACTGCGGCGGGGGCTGGGTCGGTGTAGTCGTCGGCGGGAACGTAGACGGCCTGCACCGAGGTGATCGAGCCGTTGCGGGTAGAGGCGATGCGCTCCTGCAACTGGCCCATCTCGCTTGCCAACGTCGGCTGGTAGCCCACAGCAGAGGGCATTCGCCCCAGTAGCGCAGACACTTCGGAGCCAGCCTGTACATAGCGGAAGATGTTGTCAATGAAGATCAGCACGTCGCGCTTCTCCTCATCACGGAAGTACTCGGCCATTGCCATGCCAGTTAGGGCCACGCGCAGGCGCGCACCAGGCGGCTCGTTCATCTGGCCGAAGACCATCGCGGTCTTGTCGATCACGCCGCTGTCTTCCAGGTCGTGCCACATATCATTGCCTTCGCGGCTGCGCTCACCCACCCCGCAGAAGACGGAGTAGCCGCTGCGCTCCTGGGCTACGTTGTGGATCAGTTCGGTGATTGTCACCGTCTTGCCAACCCCTGCGCCGCCGAAGATACCGATCTTGCCACCCTCGGTGAAGGGGGCAACCAGGTCGATCACCTTGATGCCAGTCTCAAACATCCGTGCTTCAGTGGTAATGTCTTCGAAGTTGGGCGCAGCCCGGTGGATGCTGTACCGCTTCTCAGAAACTACCGGGCCGCGCTCATCAATCGCATCACCCAACACATTGAAGATGCGACCAAGAGTGCCAGTCCCCACCGGCACGCTGATCGGGCCGCCGAGGTCGTTGGCGGCCATGCCGCGCCGCAGGCCATCGGTGCTGGACATGGCAACGCAGCGCACAGCGTTGTTGCCCAGGTGCTGCTGTACTTCAACGATGATCCGACTGGTGCTGCTGATGCCACCTTGCACCATCTTGCTGTCAGCCTTCGATACATCCTTGATTTCCAGGCGGCCACCCATATTAGCCTCGCCCAACGCATCAAGCGTCTGGCGGTCTAGCGGAATCTCTACCGCGTTGTAGATTTCGGGTAGTTGCTCGGCGGGGAACTCTACGTCCACCACCGGCCCCATGATCTGCAAGACCTTGCCCTGCACACGTGTAGCCGTAGTCATAGTTTATCTCCTCTAGGTACTAGCCCTTCAGTGCATCGGCCCCGGCAGAGATTTCAGAAATCTCCTTCGTGATGTTGGCCTGGCGCACCTTGTTGTAGGTCAGGGTAAGGTCGGATACGAGGTCGTTGGCGTTCTGCGTTGCGTTCTTCATCGCCACCATCTGTGCGCTCTGTTCGCTAGCTACCGACTCCAGCAACGCCTGGTAGATCAGCACTTCGACGAAGCGGGGCAGCAGTGCGTTAAGCAACTGTTGTGGTCCTGGCTCGTAGATGTAGTCCACCGCCTTATGCGTGGTGTCCACCTCTGGCAGGTTCACCCCGATCTGCACTTGCTGTGGGGCATTCGGGTCGATCGGCAGCAGCTTGAGCATCACGGGCCGCTGGATCAGGGTGTTGATGAAGTCGGTGTAGATCAGGTAGACCGCATCCACCTGGCCGCTGATGTAAGCGTCGGTGACGAGGCGGCCCACGCCGCTGATGTCCTGCAACTGTGGCTTGGCCCCCATGCCAGTAAACTCGGCCACCACATTGCGGCCATAGCGGATCATGAAGTCGCGGCCCTTCTTGCCGACCGTGACCAGGTTGACTGGCGCGCCCGCCTCATTGAGGATGAAGCGAGTGGTGCGGCGGATCACATTGCTGTTCAGGCTACCGACCAGCCCCTTGTCGCCTGTGATCATCACCACACCGACATTCTTGATCGTACGCTGCTGCAATAGCGGATGTGCGCCGTCGCTCACATCCACCCGCTGCGAGAGGTTGCGGATGATCTCAAGCATCTTGCTGGCGTAGGGGCGGGTAGCGATCACCGTCTGCTGGGCGCGGCGCATCCGACTGGAGGCAACCGTCTCCATCGCCTTCGTTGTCTTGGCGATGTTCTTGACGCTGCTGATTCGGCGGCGCAGTTCTCTTGTACTAGGCACTATTCGTTCTCCCCTACAAAGTCGTCACTGCCGACCGCCGTACCTACTTGGCCGCTGCGGGGGCCTGGCTGTAGCCATTGGCCTGGTTGAACTCGCCAATAGCAGCCTTCAGCGTCTCAATTGCTGGGTCACTCAGCTTCTTGTCGCGCATGATCTCCTCCACCAACGGCCCGTAGCTGCCAGCCATAAACTGGTGGAAGTTCTGCTCGTAATTGCGAACCTGCTCCACTGGTACATTGTCCAGGAAGCCGTTGGAGACCGCGAATAGGATGGTCACCTGCTGGGCCAGACTAAGCGGCTGGTACTGTGGCTGCTTGAGTATCTCCTGGGTACGGAGGCCGCGATTGATCTGGTTCTGCGTCCCCTTATCCAGGTCGCTACCGAAGCTGGCAAAGGCGGCCAATTCGCGGAACTGGGCCATGTCGAGCTTCAGCTTACCGGCCACCTGCTTCATCGCCTTCGTCTGTGCCGAGCTACCCACACGGCTGACCGAGATGCCGACGTTCATTGCGGGGCGGATGCCAGCGTTGAACAGGTCGGCTTCCAAGAAGATTTGGCCGTCAGTGATCGAGATCACGTTGGTGGGGATGTAAGCAGACACGTCGTTGGCCTGCGTCTCAATGATCGGCAAGGCAGTCAGGCTACCGCCGCCGTACGCTTCGTCCAGACGAGCAGCACGCTCTAGCAAGCGGCTGTGCAGGTAGAATACGTCGCCGGGGTAGGCTTCGCGTCCAGGGGGGCGGCGGATCAGCAGGCTAACCTGGCGGTAAGCCGCCGCGTGCTTGCTCAAGTCGTCAAAGACCACCAGCGCATCCATACCCTTGTGCATAAAGTATTCGCCGATAGCAGCCCCGGCGTAAGGGGCGAGGTACTGCAAAGGGGCGGGGTCAGCAGCAGAGGCGGCAACGATGATCGTATGCTCCATTGCGCCGTAGCGTTCGAGGGTAGCCTGCACCTGGGCGATCTGGGCTGTCTTCTGCCCAATAGCCACATAGATGCAGATTACATTCTGACCCTTCTGGTTGATGATCGTGTCAATGGCAACCGCAGTCTTCCCCGTCTGGCGGTCGCCAATGATCAGCTCGCGTTGGCCGCGACCAATCGGGATCATCGCGTCAATCGGCTTGATCCCAGTTTGCAGCGGGGTGTTTACCCCTTTGCGGTAGACCACGCCAGGGGCGATCAATTCGAGCGGGCGGCGTTCGGTGCTGGCGATTGCCCCCTTACCGTCCAGTGGCACACCGAGAGTGTTGACTACGCGACCAAGTAGAGCATCGCCAACTGGCAGCGAGGAGATCGTGCCAGTTGCCTCCACCTCATCACCCTCCTGGATGTGGGTGTAGGGGCCGAGGATGATCACGCCAACACTCTCCTCCTCCAGGTTGAAGGCCAGGCCAGTTACGCCAGTGCGCTTGAACAGGACGAGTTCCTGAGCCATCACGTTGCTGAGGCCGTAGACAGTGGCGATCCCGTCGCCGATCTCTACCACAGTGCCAACGTTGGTGGTACGCACCCCCGCATCAGTCTGCTCGATCTGCTGCTTGATAATAGAGCTAATTTCTTCTGCAATCGCCATCTTCGGCTCCTCCTCTTGTGAAGGGGGTCACAGCCCCCGCAACCTCTTAGCAGATGTGGTGTAGTGCTTTGGCACCCCAACCAATAAACCTGTCAGCGGGCGGTCAACCTACGCCCCAGTTCTTGCAGGCGGGTGGCAACGCTGGCATCAATCAGTTCGTCACCCACGCGGGCTACCAGGCCACCAAGGATCGCGGGGTCAACATGGGTGCGTAGCTGCACTTGCTTACCAGTGATCCGACCCAAGGTGGCAATCACCCGCTGTCTACCGCCCTCATCCAATTCGGTGGCGGTAGTTACGTCGGCAATCGCA